>ENA-UOXV01000247-UOXV01000247.1-marine-metagenome-genome-assembly--contig:-NODE-247-length-73396-cov-28.856792_pt1 | contig 73396 bp, 61 predicted proteins | sample MGYA00238165_ERZ766961 | MGnify/ENA primary metagenome ERZ766961 (study PRJEB28924, sample SAMN03173240) | marine metagenome | biome: Marine; feature: Water; material: Subsurface seawater | place: North...
ATCTCCTGCGCATCACGGATGTAGACCCCATCGAATTGGACCTTTATTTCGAGCGGTTCATCAACCTTTACCGAACCAACCCGCCTGACTTTGACATCGATTTTTCTTGGACCGATCGCGACGATGTGACGGCCTATATTTTTAAGCGTTTCCCACACGTTGCCTTGGTCGGTGCATATAGCACTTTCCAATACCGCGCCGTAGTCAGAGAACTGGGAAAAGTATTTGGCTTGCCCAAACACGACATCGACCGGATCGCCGACGGTAAAATCAATCCCGTCAGTTCGGACGAAATGGAACACTTCGTGGTACGGTACGCGGGCTACCTCCAAGATTTTCCCAATGCCCTCACCATTCACGCATGCGGCGTTCTGATTGCCGATCGGCCATTGCATCACTTTGGGGGCACCTTCATGCCTCCGAAGGGGTTTCCCACCACGCAGTACGACATGGTGGTCGCAGAAGACATTGGCCTGTACAAATTTGACATTCTCAGCCAGCGCGGCCTCGGTAAGATCCGGGACACCATCGATATGATTGCAGAAAACCAGCCCGAAGTCGCTGCCCAAATTGACATCCATGACATGAGTCGATTCAAGCGAGATGCCAAGGTGCAATCCATGCTTCGTAACGCATTGGCCGTGGGATGTTTTTACGTGGAATCGCCAGCCATGCGCATGCTGATGCGGAAGCTACAGGTAGACAATTACCTCGGACTGGTCGCAGCTAGTTCGGTCATCCGACCGGGAGTGGCGCGCAGCGGAATGATGAAAGCCTACATCGAACGCCACCGGGATCCAGAAAAGCGCAGCGACGCTCACCCCGTCTTGATGGAATTGATGCCCGAAACCTATGGCGTTATGGTCTACCAAGAGGACGTTATCAAAGTCGCTCATCATTTCGCCGGCATGGATCTCGGAGAGGCGGATGTTTTGCGCCGTGGGATGAGCGGGAAATTCCGATCGCGGGAAGAGTTTGCGAAAGCCCGCGAAACCTTTATCCTCAAAGCCTTAAACAAAGGCCAAAAACGCTCCTTAGTGGAGGAGGTTTGGCGCCAAGTAGAAAGCTTTGCAGGCTATGCATTTGCCAAGGGCCATTCAGCCTCCTATGCCGTAGAAAGTTACCAAAGCCTATTCCTGAAGGCCCATTGGCCTCTGCAATACATGGCCGCATGCATCAATAATTTTGGCGGGTTTTACCGCACTGAATTTTACGTGCATGAAGCGCGCATGGTAGGAGGTCGCATCGAAGCGCCGTGCTTAAATCGGGGCGGATGGGAGGCCTGTGTTGATGCCGCTCAACAGCGTATTTATCTCGGGTTCAATTTGGTCCGCGGTGCACAAGCACAGACCATGGCCAACGTCATCAAGGAACGGGATGCGCATGGGCTGTATCAATCCCTTGAAGATTGCATCGAACGCAACGGAATCGCATTGGAACAGTGCCTGATCTTAATCCGATGCGGTGGATTTCGATTCACGGGGAAAGACGCCAAACAACTGCAATGGGAGGCGCATTTTCTGCTGGGCCATGTCCGCAAGGGCCACGAAGAAGCCACGCTATTCACCCCTGATATTTCACGATTCACATTGCCTGAATTTGAACACAATGAACTGGAAATGGCCTTCGATCAAATCGAGCTTTTTGGTTTTCCCTTGGTCTCCCCGTTTCGATTGCTGACGGTTGAATCAGCGCGGCAATTGGAAAATGCTGTGCGCAGTGAAGCGCTCTCCGATTGCATTGGAAAGACCGTTGATGTCATAGGGTACTTGGTCACCGTAAAAGAAACGCAAACAGCGCGGCGTGAACGCATGGCCTTCGGCTGCTTTGTAGATGTAGAAGGCCAGTGGATTGACACGGTACATTTCCCCCCCTCATTGAAGCAATACGGCTTTCGGGGCAGGGGGATTTACCGCATTCGTGGCCCTGTTCGAGAAGAGTTCAATTGCCTTCACGTAGAAGCGTTGTTTATGGAAAAACTGGCCTATATCTCAGATCCGCGGTATTCCGAAGATGGCATGCCTGTACAGGAAGCGCGTCCCAACAATGCCTCAGCATCCCAACGGCGTTTGACCATCGGAGCAAGAAGTGGGGGAGGCATGCTCAAGCGATCGATGCGGACCGGATGACGCTTTCCCTCAATCAGTCGTTGACTTTCGGTGTCAGTATCCCCCAGCGCAATCCCGCGTATAGCATCCGTCCAAAAATCGGCCCGTATACCAAGCTGGCATCAAAGTACTGATCGAAGTCTGTTTGAGATACGGATTCGAGATCGTAATCTCCCGCGATGATGGGGCGATCTTGCTTGTAATTGAGGGCATTCTCTACCCCAGCATAAATGGAAAACTCCGGTGAAAACTGCCGTGTCACTTGGGCATTGATTTGGAAGAAATCAGGCGCAATGTCGGGACGCTGAAAAGCTTCCGGATTCTCGGTCGTGAGCGGCAAACGCTGCGCACCTATCCATTGGCATGTGAAATCGGTTCGCCACTGCCCTTCTTGCTCGTTGAGCTGTGAAGCATAGCTAAACTGACCGAAAGCCCGATGCGTTGAAACAAAAGGATCCTGAGTGGGATTACCGAATGCACGGTCCGTGTGGGCGTTGACCCAACGGTAGGCCAGCCGCATATCCCAGTGACGGTGTACATCCCAATTGAATTCAGCTTGAGCTGAATTGGCAAATGATTGACCATTCAGCGCATACAAATCGATAGCACCCGTGCTTCGATCCAAATCCACCACTAATTTATTCTGAAATTGAGTGCTATAACCATCTAATGTAAGCGTCGCCTCTCGGTAATTCAGTCGGAATTTGCTCGTGACATTCAAGCCAACGTTGATGGCTTCTTCTGGCACCGTTGTTCCATACACGTTCCAATTCCATTGCCGTTGACTCGCCCACGACCCAAGCTGCTCCATGAAATGGTTGGACGTGCGGTACCCTTTACCAGCAACCACTTTGATGGATGTGTTTTCAGTCGCACTCCAGCGGGCGTGGAGCCGCGGGCTTAAAAACCGCCCAAACAAGTTGTGCTCGTCGTAGCGCAAACCGCCAATCACACTCCAGCGTTCATTCGGATTCCACGTGTATTCAAAAAACACTCCCGGAACACTCTCAGTCCGGTCCATGGCCATCTGCAATGTGTCATTCACGGCAAATGATTCGTCAAATGAATTGTACACGTAAGTCGCTCCTAACGTGAAACTCCGGTCGGTACTTCCAAAAATGTCGGAATACAAAGCGTTGCCTCTGAAAAATTGTTCCGTACCCCTGTATTGGTTTTTGCCGAATCGTTGCTGGTGATCATGGTTGTAGTAATTGAATTGGGTGCCAATGGTCCGCCATTCCGCATCGGGAAACACAAAACCCGTCTTCGCTGACAACTCCGTTCGTTCAATGGCTGTGACCGCCGACCAAGGACCTGCCAAGCTATCCATTCGGCCGGTCATTTCATCCCAATTCTCCGCATTGTCAAAAGCGGTCTTCTGGCCGGCAACGGCCGCTGTATTCACATAAGTCCCTGCATATTCACCGCGAATCCCTCGATCGCCTTTGAATTTCCATTCGTTGCGTCCCACAAAATTTCGCTGCATCGGCGTGTCCAAAAAGCCATCCTCATTTCGGTCGTTGGCTTGCTCGTTGTGCAGTCCATGAATAAGCACAGCTGTGCTCCAACGGCGGCTGATGTCATGACGACTGATATAGTTGAACTCCTTTCGGCCTGATCCATTCACATACAAGTTGACGTGATAAGGATCTGCCGTTTCCGGGTTCTTCAATGCTACATTGATTTGACCCGTAATGCTCTCGTAGCCCTGTGTCACTGTTCCCGCTCCCTTGCTGATGTGGATTTCATTGACCCAATCCCCCGGAATAAAGAGCAGGCCGCGAACAGCACTCAAGCCCCGTGGCCCCGGCAAGTTGTCCACCTGAATTTGGCTGTATTTACCATCCAAACCCAACATGCGAATTTGACGCGTACCCGTCACAGCATCGGTGAAGGATGCATCCACCGACGCATTGGTCTCAAACGCTTCGGAAAGGTTGCAACAGGCCGCTTTGGCCAACTCCTTTCGGTTCAAGGATTGCACATCCAATGGAGACAACAAAGAGAATTGCGTCGCCGACTTCCGTTCCACCACCTCTGCTGCTCCCAAATCAACTCCTGCTATCAATGGAATGTCCACATACGAAGACCCGTCATAAATCCAGCCAGCAGTCTCATAGCCCAACATACTCACGAGCAGGGTGTCGCCCAGATTTGCCATTGGTAATTTGAAAAATCCAAACCCATCCGACACGGTAGTGGAAGAAATATCATGGGACCACCTCACGTATGCCCCAGGCAATCCAATGTATTCGGGACCGTGGCCCTCGTGTCCCGGTGCTGTTGAATGATCCGAATGTTCGACGACCAAAACCTTCCCTCTCAGCGACCCGCCATTTTGGGCAAACAACGGAAATGTTGTTAGCACCAGACACATCAGAAGGGTGAGTCTCATGTGCATGAAGTTACTCAAAATCAATCGTGTTCTTCGTGATTATGTTGACCGTCGCCTGAACAACTTGCTCCGTCGCGGTACTTGCAACAACCGTGAATATTGGCATATACCTCATCCGTCGCCTTGATTTGGTCGGTATCATGGCCTGCATCCGCAACCAATTGGTGAATCGCCTTTTCCGTAATTTTCTTGGTTTTGTAGGCGATGGTCAATTTTTTTGACTCGACGTCCCAATCTGCCATGATGACGCCAGGCACATCAAGTGCTCGCTCGATGCGATCTTCACACATCCCGCATACACCGCTGACTTGAAATGCAATTTCAGCCTTTTTCTGAGCCGTTGCGAGCAGGCCTGTGGCCAAAAAAGTAAAGAGTAATAAATGCTTCATACGTCTAATTTAAACAGATTCTTGCAACTCAGAACTCCAACACTGCCAAAACGAGTGAAAAGCAGGTCACTCGCTATCCGCGGATGCTTTCAAAAAGTCACGGTTCATTCGTGCAATATTACTGAGGTCAATTCCTTTCGGACACTCAACAGCGCATGCGCCAGTATTCGTGCAATTCCCAAAACCCTCTTCATCCATCTGGTCCACCATGCGCTTGACGCGGGAAGCTCGTTCAGGCTGGCCTTGTGGCAACAGCGCAAACTGCGAGACCTTGGCAGATACAAATAACATCGCCGAGGCATTCTTGCAAGAAGCTACGCACGCCCCACAACCGATGCAAGTAGCCGCACTAAACGCCTCGTCTGCTTGGGGCTTGGGCACAGGAATCGCATTGGCATCCAATGTTTCTCCCGAGGTATTGACCGAAATGTAGCCCCCAGACTGAATGATGCGATCAAACGCACTTCGATCGACGGCGAGGTCCTTCACAACTGGAAACGCCGATGCGCGCCAAGGCTCAATGGTGATGCTATCACCATCCTTGAATGAACGCATGTGCAATTGACAGGTGGTCACTCCTCGGCCAGGTCCGTGGGCTTCTCCATTGATGAACATCGAGCACATCCCGCAAATGCCCTCCCGACAATCATGATCGAAGGCGACAGGGTCGCCACCATCCCGGATGATTTGGTCGTTAAGCATGTCCATCATTTCCAAGAAAGACATGTCAGGTGACACACCCGAAACAGGGTAAGTCTCCATGTGACCTTTGTCCTCTGGGCCATTTTGTCTCCAAACGTTGAGTGTCAAATCCATGTCTCTATTATTTGTAGCTCCTCTGCTTCAATTCAATGTTTTCAAACTTCAAATCCTCCTTGTGGAGTTTTGATTCCTTCGGATCTCCGGTGAACTCCCACGCCGAAACAAACGTAAAATCCGTGTCATCACGCAGGGCCTCACCTTCTGGCGTTTGGTATTCCTCTCGGAAATGGCCTCCGCACGATTCGTTTCGTTCCAAAGCGTCTTTGCACATCAACTCTCCCAATTCCAAGAAGTCTGCGACCCGTCCGGCTTTGTCCAATTCCGGGTTGAATCCATCATCAGACCCTGGCACTCGCACATCCGACCAGAACTCGTCGCGCAATGCCTGAATGTCCTCAATGGCTTTTTTGAGGCCTTCAGCGCTTCGCGACATCCCACACTCATTCCACATGATTCGACCCAATCGTCGGTGAAATTCATCCACTGGTTTGGTGCCGTTGTTGTTGATCAAATGGTTGATGCGCTCCTTCACCTCCTTCTCTGCGGCTGAAAACTCGGGCGAATCTGGCGAAATTTCGCCCGTACGAATGTCTTGGGAGAGGTAATCTCCTATGGTATATGGCAAAACAAAATATCCGTCTGCCAAACCTTGCATCAAAGCGGAAGCACCTAGTCGGTTGGCGCCGTGGTCGGAGAAGTTGGCTTCGCCAGCCGCATACAATCCCGGCACTGTCGTCATCAAATTGTAATCCACCCACAGCCCCCCCATGGTGTAATGCACCGCTGGGTAAATCTTCATCGGTGTTTCATACGGGTCATCTGCCGCAATTTGCTTGTACATATCAAACAAGTTGCCATACTTGGCTTTCACAACTTGTTTTCCCAATTCGGTGATTTCGGAGGCAGCAGGACTTTTGAGCCCGCGAATGTTGGCCTCGGTTTTGCCGTATCGCTGGATTGCACTCGCGTAATCCAAAAACACAGCCTCTCCGGTTTCATTCACCCCAAAGCCAGCGTCACAGCGCTCTTTGGCGGCACGTGAGGCCACATCGCGTGGCACCAAGTTTCCAAATGCCGGATACCGACGCTCTAAATAATAATCCCGGTCTTCCTCTGCAATTTCAATGGCCTGCAACGTTCCTTTCCGAATCGCGTCAGCGTCTTCTTTTTTCGCCGGAACCCAAATGCGACCGTCATTGCGCAGTGACTCGGACATGAGGGTCAGCTTCGATTGGTGCTCTCCCGAAACAGGGATGCAGGTTGGGTGAATCTGCGTGAAGCACGGGTTCGCCATAAACGCACCTTTCTTATGCGCCTTCCAGGATGCTGAAACGTTGGAGCCCATGGCATTCGTGCTCAAAAAGAAAACATTGCCATACCCACCAGAAGCCAGCACGACAGCATGCGCAGCGTGGCGCTCCAGCTCTCCCGTAATCAAGTTGCGGGCTATGATTCCTCTACATTTCCCGTCGACCATGACCACGTCCATCATCTCATGACGTGTAAACATTTCAACCTTGCCTTTGGAAATCTGCCGGCTCAAGGCGGAATAAGCCCCGAGCAGCAATTGTTGGCCCGTTTGACCCTTGGCATAGAACGTTCGAGAAACTTGAACCCCTCCAAAACTTCGGTTGTCCAACAGACCGCCATACTCGCGAGCGAACGGCACACCCTGTGCCACGCACTGGTCGATGATGCTGGTTGACACCTCCGCCAAACGATGCACATTTCCTTCACGACTGCGGTAATCTCCGCCCTTAATGGTATCATAAAAAAGACGGTGCACCGAGTCACCATCGTTCTGGTAATTCTTGGCCGCATTGATGCCTCCTTGCGCGGCAATGGAATGCGCTCGACGAGGAGAATCTTGGAAACAAAATGCCTTAACGTTGTAGCCCATTTCAGCCAATGACGCCGCCGCTGAGCTACCGGCTAGACCGGTTCCCACCACAATGACATCGATGAGTCGTTTGTTGGCCGGGTTGACGAGGTTGATGTTGTTTTTGTGCGATGTCCACTTTTCCGCCAGTGGTCCTTCGGGTATCTTAGAATCTAGCATCTCAATCGTCAATTAAAGCTGGGTGATGTAGAGGAATACAGGAATGATCGCAAAGAGCAACGGCACGCCAATCCCGAACAAGTATCCTGTTTTTTCAATGGCAGGGGTATATTTCGGATGGCGCAATCCCAACGACTGGAAACCGCTTTGAAATCCATGCACGAGATGAAACGCCAGTGCCATCTGCGCCAAGACGTATCCGAGGACAGCGACAATTCCCAATGAGTTTTCAGGCGAGAAAAAAGCCAGCACCACCGTGTGCAGGTCTTTCAACCCATCATGCATCGGCATTTCTCCAAAATGCATCTTATACCAGAATGTCTGCATGTGGCTCACGAGGAAAACAGCAATGATGGTGCCCAGAACCCCCATGTTCCGGCTGGCCCAACTCGCATTTGCCGAGCCCTTTTCTTTCACGTAACCCACAGGCCGTGACTTTCGGTTACGAATGGTCAGCACAATGCCATCAACGATGTGAAAAAGAACACATGCGTACGTGAGGTAACTCAACAGTTTGACCAGGGGGAAGGTGGTCATGAACTCCGCATATTCATTGAACGCTTGTTGGCCCTCAGCTCCTTGAATGAACAATTGGAGGTTTCCAGCAAGGTGCCCAACAAGAAAGGTGCATAAAAAAAGACCCGTCAGCGCCATCAGGTACTTCTTGGCCAGGGACGATTTCAATAATCCGTTGTTGCTCATTGCATTCTGGTTCGTACCTCAAAGTTAACGCCTGAACGACGCCGTACCAACGCAAGATGCCGGAAGAACGGATTCACGGGAATCAATCGAAGGATTGGGGGCGAGTTTTTGCATTCTCGCCCCCTGAACCAATCGCTTATTCTTCCTTCTCAGGACGTCGATCGAGCATCAGCATCTCACCCGCCACAACCTCAGTTACGTAACGCGTATGCCCGTCAGCGTCTTCATAAGTCCGATAAGCCAATCGGCCTTCGATGGCAATTTCAGCGCCTTTTTGCAGGTATTGACCTGCGATTTCCGCAAGAGCACCCCACGTGACAACGTCATGCCACTGGGTGCGCTCCACACGTTCACCATCACCATTGCGGAAAACCTCATTGGTCGCCACTGGAAAAGTGCACTTCACTTTGCCTTCATCGAAGCTCATCAAATCGGGATTCTTCCCGAGTCGCCCAATCAATTGGACCTTGTTTCTCAATGCATTCATTTGTTATTGTTTCTGGGGCAAACTTGCACCCGTTGCCTTGGGCTAGTCGTATCCGATACGGCTTCGTTCAGCGACGGGCACCTGCAATTTGCAATTGCACATCCTTTTCTTCTGCAGTCCTTGGCAACCTATCTTTGCGGCTGAAATTGCCCCCTTATGTCAGCATCTGTTCGCGTTCGTTTTGCCCCGAGTCCTACTGGCCCATTGCACATGGGTGGAGTCCGAACCGCCCTGTTCAATTATCTCTATGCCAAGAAGCACAATGGCACGTTCATCTTGCGCGTTGAGGACACCGATCAGGCCCGATTTGTAGAAGGAGCCGAAGCCTACATTGAAGAATCTTTGAAGTGGTGCGGATTCGAGCCCGATGAAGGAACCAAGGCCGGAGGAAACCACGGTCCGTATCGCCAATCGGAACGCAGCGAATTGTACTTGAAGGAACTGAACCAATTGATGGCCACAGGGCATGCCTACAAGGCGTTCGACACGGCGGAAGAAATCGCTGCAAAGCGAACAGAAGCAGAAGCCAATGGGGACGTCTGGCAATACGATGCCAAGACGCGCCTGTCGATGCGCAATTCACTCGCCCTCAGTGCCGCGGAAGTGGCTCAGCTTGAATCAGAAGGCCATCCCTTCACGGTTCGATTCAAAATGCCTGAGTCGGGACGTGAGGTGAAGGTTTCGGACGAAATACGGGGCGAGATTCGCGTTTCATCAAGTGTTTTGGACGACAAAGTGCTCATGAAAGCAGACGGCCTTCCTACCTACCATTTGGCCAATGTGGTTGATGATCACCACATGGAAATTAGCCACGTCATACGCGGAGAAGAATGGTTGCCTAGTGCTCCGCTGCACGTTTTGCTTTACGAAGCGTTCGGTTGGAACCCGCCTGCATTTGCCCACTTGCCTTTGATCCTCAAGCCCACCGGTAACGGAAAATTGAGCAAGCGGGATGGCGACAAAGGTGGGTTCCCGATTTTCCCTTTGGCTTGGACCGATCCCAAATCTAGCCAGACCTCCAACGGGTACCGGGAAAACGGCTACTTGCCCGAAGCTTTCTTGAACATGCTCTTGCTCTTGGGTTGGAGCAGTGGAGATGAACGTGAGCTGTTCTCATTGGAGGAAGCTGTGGAAGCTTTTTCCATGGAAAATGTAACGAAATCAGGAGCGCGATTCAACCCGGACAAAGCCGTCTGGTTCAATGAACAATACCTCCGTTCAGGCGATTCCAGCAGGTGGATTGAGCCGTTGAAAGAACGCAATGCCGAAGCCATGCAAGGGTGGTCAGGCACCAAATGCCAGCAGGTGTTGGACATGATGCTGGAAAGGGTGCAATTTCTGCATGAAATCGGCGCGCACAGCTACCTTTTTGCTGCTCCGGATCGTTTCGATGAAAAGCTCATCCGCAAAAAATGGAAGCCCGAAACGGCGGGATATCTGCGGGATCTAAAAGATGTTCTCGCAGCAGTTGAGCCTTTTGAATCTGACAACATCGAAACGCACTTCAAACAGTTTTTGGCGACGCGTGAACTCGGCTTTGGTGCTGTTCTCTTGCCCTTTCGTATCGCCTTAACAGGCACCGGAGGCGGGCCCTCGATGTTTGATTTTGCTGAATTCTTGGGGAAAAACCAAACCTTGGACCGCCTGGAATCGGCCGTGGCGAAATTGGGGTAAGCGTTCGCTAACCGATGTTCATCTCCGGCACATTTTCCGGAATGACCAATTTTCCTGCTGTGGCGGCGGCAATGTCCTCAACCGTGACGCCCGGTGCGCGCTCAACCAAGTGAAAAGCGCCGTCTTTGATGTCCATCACGGCCAAGTTGGTGACGACGCGTTTCACGCAGCCGACGCCCGTTAAAGGGAGACTGCAACTGGGAAGCAGTTTAGAGGCTCCCGCTCGATTGGTATGCATCATCGCAACAATGATGTTTTCCGCGCTGGCCACCAGGTCCATGGCTCCACCCATGCCCTTCACCATTTTTCCGGGGATTTTCCAATTCGCAATGTCACCGTTTTGCGCCACTTCCATCGCTCCCAAAACGGTCAATTGCACATGGCGGCCGCGGATCATAGCAAAGGACGTTGCGCTGTCAAAGTAGACGGCGCCCGGCATCGCCGTAATCGTTTGCTTGCCTGCGTTGATCAGGTCCGCATCTTCATCCCCTTCCAAGGGGAATGGTCCCATGCCCAAGATGCCGTTTTCCGATTGAAATTCAACCTCCATCCCCGCAGGAATAAAATTCGCTACCAGTGTGGGAATTCCGATGCCCAGGTTGACATACCAGCCGTCCCGAACTTCCTGAGCGATGCGTTTTGCGATTCCGTTTTTGTCCAACATGGGGTTCTCTTTATGCTGTTTCACGGGTTTGAACGGTGCGCTGTTCAATGCGTTTCTCGTATTCCGTTCCTTGAAAAATGCGTTGTACGAAAATGCCAGGCAAATGAATTTCATTCGGATCCAATGCCCCGAGAGGCACCAACTCTTCCACTTCGGCTACCGTGATCTTGCCCGCCATGGCCATCATCGGATTGAAATTTCTCGCGGTTGCCTTGAACACCAAGTTCCCCGCCGAATCGCCTTTCCATGCCTTTACAAATGCAAAATCTGCAGTCAATGCGGATTCCAATATGTGCGGCTTGCCGTCAAACTCACGCACTTCCTTGCCCTCCGCGACCTCAGTGCCGTATCCTGCCGGGGTAAAAAAAGCTGGGATTCCAGCACCTCCCGCACGGCACCGCTCAGCAAGAGATCCTTGAGGGATCAAATCGACCTCCAGTTCCCCGCTCAACATTTGCCGTTCGAATTCATCATTTTCGCCCACGTAGGATGAAATCATCTTTCGAATTTGGCGCTTTTGGAGCAGCAAGCCCAAGCCAAAATCGTCAACGCCCGCATTGTTGGAAATGCAGGTCAAATCCTTAGCTCCGAGCTTCACCAATTCCGCTATGCTGCATTCCGGAATACCGCACAAGCCAAAACCACCTAACATCAAGGTCATTCCGCTCTGCACGCCCGCGCATCCTGCCTCTGGTCCCTCTACGGTTTTTGATATTGCCATGCTGCTGATCGTTTGTCGCTTCTCCTGAAGCGGTGTCTTCTCAATATTTATTGAAATAGGTCGTCGTCGTCACCAATTCCAAATGTAGCTTCATTCAATTCGAACCATTGCTTGCAGTCCAAGGAATCCAATCCTATTCCTTCCGGCAACGCAAAATCCTCCTGACTCAATTCAATGGAAGGGTCATCGTAGACCGAATTCATGTAAAACCCATAAATCGGCAACGCCGTATTCGCTCCTTGGCCATTCGCAATGGTGCTGAATCGCACCGAAGGATCCTGCGCTCCCACCCAAACGCCGGTAACCAAATCTGGCGTCATCCCCATGAACCAGCCATCTGAATGGCCTTGAGTCGTTCCTGTCTTGCCCGCCATCGGCACCTTGATGTTGTCGTATTTGCGGCGTTCAACGTCCATGCGCAACCGAATTCCTGTGCCTTTCTTATCCCCTGTTTTCGGATTATACGCGCCGTCGACCACTCCTTTCATCATATCGACAATGGTGCCTGCGGTGCGGCGGTCCAAACCTTGACGCATAACCGGTTCCGGCGACCAGATGACGTTGCCGTATTTGTCTTCGATGCGCAAAACCGTGGAAGGCTTGACATAAACACCGCCATTGACAAGTGCGGCATTCGCCACGGTGATTTCCTTGAGGGTCAGTTGCGAGGAACCCAGCGCAATCGAAGGAACGGCGGGAATTTCAGTTTCAATGCCCAACGAGTGGGCCAGCTGGATGATGCGTTCCGGACCAAATTCCTTCATCAATTTGGCCGAAATCGTGTTCATCGAATTTGCCAGTGCGTATTCCAAGGTGACGACCTCTCCGTATTCAAAATCAGAGTTGTCAGGACACCAATCGGGTTGATCCCCTGGCATCTCGACACAGATGCGCTGATTGGGCAATTCCGTGCATCGCTTCATCCCATGGCGAAGTGCTGTCGCATAGACAAATGGCTTGAAAATCGAACCGACCTGACGCTTCGACTGGGAAACGTTGTCGTATTTAAAATAGCGGTAATCCACGCCCCCAACCCACGCTTTGACGTGGCCTGTTTTGGGTTCCAATGACATCAATCCGGCGTGCAACAGACTCTTGTAATAGAGGATGGAATCTCGAGGAGACATTAACGTATCCCGATCGCCTGCGTGATTGAATATCCGCATCTTGGTCGGCTGCTTGAAGGCTGCATCAATCTCCTTCTTGTTCGGACGGTGCCACCGATGGCTGCATCCCCCCTTGGCCTCATCGCAGTGCCATTCATTGCCCGCTTCCGTTTCGGTTTTCTCAATGTAGAAACCCGGACGTTCGCATTCCGGACAAAATTGGCCTGCGTACACTCGGTAGCGTTCGCTTTGCTTGACCGCTTGATTGATGATTCCATCGCGAACGTCGCGCTCGATTTCTTCGAAAAACGGCCAAATTGACTTGGGCCTTGACCGCAGGTCCCGGTCCAACGAACCTTGCAATTCGCCCCCCAAATGACGATGCACGGCCTCTTCTGCTGCTTTTTGCATTCGGCTATCAATGGTCGTGAACACCTGTATGCCGTCTCGGTACAAATCATACTGTGCGCCGTCAGCCTTGGAAATGGCCCATTCCCCTGTGGACGTCTTGGCGTTGAAAAGCGCCTTCAATTCGCTGCGGAGGTTTTCCCTGAAATACGGCGCCAATCCTTCGTCGTGACTGACCTTTTGGAAGCGCAGGCCCAATGGCAATTCCGCCAATGAATCCTTCGCTGCGACGGATATCTCGCCGTAACGTGCCAGCTGGCCAAAAACCACATTGCGCCTTTTCTGCACCAGCTCTTCGCGGCGCAAAGGATTGAACAACGAACTGTTCTTGAGCATGCCCACTAACATTGCAGATTCGTGAAGCGCCAGATCCTTTACCTCCTTATCGAAATAAATATTGGCCGCTGATTTGATTCCGACCGCCTGGTTTAAGAAATCATACCGGTTCAAGTAAAGGGCGACAATCTCTTCTTTGGTGTAATGCCTTTCCAAGCGGGCAGCAATGATCCATTCTTTGGGTTTTTGAAGCAGCGCCCGCTCCAGCCAGGACGTTCGGTCATATTGCTCGGTGAACAACTGTTTGGCCAATTGCTGGGTCAATGTGCTACCCCCTCCGCGCGCTCCCATGTAGGCAATTGCGCGAGCCAAACCGATAAAGTCGATGCCGCTGTGGCTGAAGAATCGAGCATCTTCTGTGCTGATCAACGCATTCACGAGGTTGGCGGGGAGCTCATTGAAACGGGCGTCAGAACGGTTTTCTGAGTAATAACGTCCAATGAGCTTGCCATCGGCTGAAAACACCTGAGTTGCCAGTTCCGTTTTTGGGTTGGCCAGGGTTTCCGTGTCCGGCAAATCGCCATAAGAAGCCACCAGAACCAGGCCGGAAAGCCCAAGCATGGGAGCCAAACCCAGCAACCAAATCCATGCTTTTTGACGAGCATAATTAGGCTTTGCCATCGCTTTTGCCTTTGGCTTTCGTTTTTTCGGTTGCGGTTTGGGGTTCTTCGCCATTTCAAATGCAAGAATAATACACGAAACACGACCGAACGGTCTTCCGGGTTGAGATTCCGATTTATTCGCAAATGATTCCGCAGGATGGGTTGCAATTGCAACCTAAATTTGCACTCCAATTCTGATTCATGGTTGCACTCATCAAAGCCGCACAACTTCTTCTGAGCCTGTCCATTCTCGTCGTCTTGCATGAGCTTGGACACTATTGGGCTGCTCGTGCTTTCAAGACGCGCGTCGAGAAATTTTATTTGTTCATGAATCCCGGGTTCTCGTTGTTCAAGAAGCAAATTGGAGAAACAGAATGGGGCATCGGCTGGCTGCCTTTGGGAGGCTATGTCAAAATCTCGGGCATGATCGATGAATCCATGGACAAAGAGCAAATGAAACTGGAGCCACAGCCGTGGGAGTTTCGCTCCAAGCCCGCTTGGCAACGACTCATCATTATGCTCGGAGGCATCATCGTCAACTTGATTCTAGGTTTTGCGATTTACAGCATGGTTCTCAATGTTTGGGGCGACAGCGTACTGCCCGCTGACCGCATTCCATATGGCCTGGAAGTGGACGATCGCCTGAAACCCCTCGGTTTTGAAGATGGCGACCAAGTGCTGGCCATCAATGGTGAAGTGCCTGAATCCTTCAAAGAGATTCGGCGCACGTTGTTCTTTGATCAAGTAAACAACGTGCAAGTGCAACGCGGTGGGGAAATTGTGGATTTGCAATTTGATCAGGATTTGGGACAGCTTTTCGTCGACAGTGCTATCCGACAGCCTTTTGGATTGCGGGTGCCGTGCTTGGTGGATCGTGTTGCGCCTGGAAGTGGCGCGGCTGCAGGCGGCTTATTGGCCGGAGACCGGTTCATTTCGATCGATGGAAATTCTGCCCGATTTTATGGTGAGGTGACGAGCTATCTTCAGTCGAATCCAGCGAAAGCGGTCACCATTGAAGTCCTGCGAATGGACGGCCAAACAGCCCAATTGGTCTGCAACACGGACAGCAGCGGTGCGTTAGGTTTTTTCCAAGCGGCCCCTCAAGGGATGAGTGAATTCCAAATGGTCGATCGGACCTATACCCTGGGTGAATCGCTCACCAACGGCTTCACATTGGCCTGGACAACGTTGGAAGAATACGTCTTGTCCATGCGGTTTCTTTTTAGCAAATCCGGCGCTTCCCAAGTGGGCAGTTTGGTGACTTTCGGTAGCATCTTTGACGCAGGCTGGGACTGGGAAATCTTCTGGCGCAACACCGCTTTTTTCTCGTTGATTTTGGCCTTTATGAACCTCTTGCCCATCCCAGCGCTTGATGGGGGACACGTCATGTTCTTATTGTATGAGATGATTGTGGGGCGACCTGCCTCTGATAAATTCCTCGAATACGCCCAAACCATTGGTATTGTGCTCTTGCTTGGATTGATGGCACTGGCGCTGGGCAATGACATCTGGCGAGTCATCACCGGTCAGTTTGGCTGAACCGATGTAACTTGAGCCTTCACAACCATGAACGTTTCTGACATCAACGCTTACGGGCTGGTGATTGGTGGGTCACTCGTCATCATCCTGAGCTACTTCGCAAACCTGCTGGCGAAACGCACCAATATTCCCAGTGTTTTGGTGCTCATCGGCATGGGCATTTTGATTCGCCAAGGCTTGAATGCCATCGGATTGACCTCCATTCCGTTCGAATCTTTGGTCCTCGAATTGCTAGGAACCATTGGATTGATTTTCATCGTTTTGGAGGCCGCTTTGGAATTGAACCTGTCCCGCGAAAAAATGCCGCTCATTCTCAAAAGTGCGACCGTCGCTTTGATCGCATTGTTGGGCAGCTCCGCAGCCATCGCGGGCTTCTTGCATTATGCCATGAACATCCCGATGTACGAAGGGTGGGTTTACGGTATCCCTCTTTCCATCATGAGCTCAGCGATTATCATTCCCAGTGTCTCGGGACTTGATGATGCGGACCGCGAATTCATGGTCTATGAAAGTACGTTTTCGGACATCTTCGGCATCATGGCGTTCTACCTGCTCTTGGGCAACTCAGAAACGGAGTCCGCGAATACCGTGTTGCTCAATATCGGAACCAACTTACTGGTTACCTTTATTCTAGCCGTGGTAGTGAGCTACATTCTGGTCTATGTTCTGCAGAAAATCACCAGCCCAGTGAAGCTTTTTTTGAGTGTTGCGGTGCTTTTGCTCATCTACTCCATCCAAAAGCTCCTGCACCTCAGTCCGTTGGTCCTGATCTTAATATTTGGCTTGATGCTCAACAATCATCGCATCTTTTTCCCGCAATGGAACTTGGCCAAAAAGAAGTGGAATGTCCTGCCTTCTCCTGCGAATTTGCTCGATGATCGGAAGATGCATGAACTGCACCGGGATTATCATTTGCTCACGCTCGAAAGCGCTTTTGTGATTCGCACTTTTTTCTTTGTCTTGTTTGGAATGACCGTTTCACTTGCGGCGCTTACCGATTTGCACGTGATTACAGAAGGGCTCATCATTTGCTGCATCCTTTTTGCCATCCGGTTCGTGAGCTTGATTGTATTCCGGCGAAAAAGCATGTTCCCACTGCTCTATATCGCACCCCGCGGACTCATCACCATCCTCCTCTTTTTCCAAATTCAAGGGGCGTATAGTCAATTCGCTCAACCCCAATTTGATCAAGGAATTTTGTTGGTCATCATTTTGGTTTCCAGCATTGTCATGACCATTGCATTGGTTCAAAATGGCATCACCGTGCGGGGCGTTACCCTCGTTCCGGAAATGGTTTCAAGCGATGCGCCTGAAGAAGCAATGGCCGATGCCGAACCTCAAATCGATGCCGCAAGCGCCAACGAAAGTGACGCCGCGAATGAATCGCCGGAACCTCCCTTATCCTAAGTCTTTCGGAACGTACCAACCCCCGGGGATCCGCTGAACAAGGCCTTTCAATTCCATGATGAAGAGCTTGCGACTGATGGCCACCGGTTCCATATTGCACCCTTGGGCAATGTCTGAAATTTGAGCGCCTCCTTTTTGGACAATCCACCGCCAGATCGGAAGCAGATCCGTCGGCAGGCCTTGTTCCAACTGATTGGGAATCGTGGCCCGCAAAGTCTGACCAAGGCGGGAAAAAAGCTCTTCGATCGAGCTCCATCCCATGTTCGGAAACTCTTCCAGTATCCTTCGATTGCCCGCCCATCTTTTTCCTGTTTCCTTTCGATCATCGGGTCGGTACACCCAACAATCGACCCCCGAATCCAAGGCCAATTGAGCTGAAATCAGCGCGCCACCACGCACCGGACTTTGAATCATTACAAGCGCCTCAGCCATGGCAACAATGAGCCGATTGCGCGCGGCAAAGTGCCAGCGATGCACTTCGGCCGCATGGGCATGCTCCGATATCAACGCGCCACCACGTCTGACAATTTCACTCGCCAATTCTCGATGCTCCCGTGGATAAATGGGTCGAAGCGGACTTCCCAAACAGGCGACCGTCAAGCCTTCGGCGTAGCACGCCCCGCGATGTGCCATGGCATCTACTCCCCGCGCTAGTCCGCTGACAACACCCCAATCTTGCCCCGCCAAAAACCGGCCCACTTCGAACCCCAATTCCGCAGCTCGTTGCGAACAGTCCCGTGTACCTACAACAGCCGCAAAAGGCCGATCGTTCATTGCGCGTTGGTTACCACTTCCAAAGACGACCACTGGCGCATCGCGCAATTCCCTCCATGGCCGAGGATAAGCTTGATCCTCCCATGACATTGCCCAAAACCCTTCTTCGGACAATGTCAGCGCCAAAGAACCAAGCCTTTGTCGAGCCTTGATTGCAAAAGAAGGGTCCGTCCGTTTGGCTTGATTCCAAGCACTCTCCAGTGAACCGACCGACTCGATCCAATCTTTCAATTTCACAGGTCCAACGCCTTCTACTCCCGACAAAACCCACCACTTCTTCAACCGATCCATTGCACAAATTTGGCGAGGGCTCATGCACAACCGTCGCCAGATTTGCACAAGCGGGTGGGCAATTCATGGCCTTCGTCCAATGCATTAACATCCCATTATGTTGCATCTTGCACACATGCAAAAACGAATTTCTTTGCTTTTGGTTTCGCTATTCGTGGCCTTAAGCATAGCGTGGAGCCAAACCATTGTGGGAGTTGTTCTTGACGGCCGGGACAATGCGTTGCCCGGAGCCTTTGTGACCGGTATAGGCGAAGGGGATAAAATCATCGGCATCACCAATTCACGGGTTGATGGCAGTTACTCGCTCGACCTTACAGGATGGGCTGGAACAAGCGTTGACTTGCGGTGCAGTTATATCGGCATGGAAAAGGCAGAGAAATCACTGGGCGTTTTGAGTGCTGGGCAAACCTACACGCAGAACTGGAACCTCGAGGAATCGGCCGAATTGATTGGCCAAGTAGTCGTGAGTGCCGGACGCTTTGAGCAATCTGCAAATGAAGTGACCGTTTCCATCGATGTCATCCCGCCGCGAATTGTGGAATCTCGAGGAACAACCACCCTCGAAACGGCACTGGAGATGAATCCCGGTGTCACTTTTGTCAACGGCGAACCCCAAATCCGGAGCGGAAGCGGATTCAGCTATGGTGCCGGATCGCGCGTCATGATTATGGTCGATGATCTGCCTGTTTTGAGCGGGGATGCTGGGCGACCAACTTGGGGGTTTTTGCCCGTTGAAAACATCGAACAAATCGAAATCATCAAGGGTGCCTCCAGTGTGCTATTTGGCAGCGCAGCGTTGAGCGGGGTAATCAATGTTCGCACGCGATTTCCCGATGCGCGGCCCCTGACGCGCATAAACGTTCAACACGGTGTCTACTCCAACCCGAGATCCGGTCAAGCCAAATATTGGAAGGGCGCAGCTCAGCAGTCCAACGTGCGTTTCCTGCACAGCCAACAATTGGGTTCGTGGGACGTGGTCATTGGTGGAAATTTCCTAGGGGATGATGGGTTTTTAGCTCCGGAAGATGTGGAGGCCAATGACGCCGCAAACTTTCGATTCCAACCTTGGAAAGTGGATCGTTTTGGCGCGGAATACCGCGCGAGACTCAACGCCAACATCCGAAAACGAGAGTCAAATGTATCCGGATTGACCTACGGACTCAACACGAATTGGCAGATTGGCGAATCGCTCAATACCTTGATTTGGCAAAGTGCGCCTGATTCCATTTACGGCGCATTCGACGGAGCTGCCACCCGAACCAATCAACTCATCGGGACGGTAGACCCGTATGTTCAATACTTGTCGCCCTCCGGAATACGGCACAACCTTCGCACCCGATGGCAGTACCTCAACAATGATAATGACAATGATCAGTCCAACGGTTCACATGTCCTTTACGGCGAATACCAAGTATTCTTCAACGGCGAACGTTGGAACATTCCCGGATTGAAAATCACCACGGGCATTGTCAACTTGACTGCACTGAGCCGGGCGGAATTGTACAGCGGTGGCTCGTCAGACGGAAACAACTTGGCCACTAATCAGTCCGCCTATGTTCAGTTTGATCAATCTTTTGGCGAGCGCTTCAAACTGTCTGGAGGAGGGCGCTACGAGCATTTCACTGTGAACGGTTCGGGCGCCGGAAAGCCCGTATTCCGGCTTGGCGGCAATTACCAATTGGCGGAAGCAACGTTTCTGCGAAGCAGCTACGGCCAGGGGTTCCGGTTCCCAACCATTGCAGAACGCTACATCCGCACGGGACTGGGTGCCTTGCAGATCTATCCGAATGAGGAATTACGCCCGGAATACTCTTGGTCCGCTGAGGTTGGGTTGAAACAAGGGTTCAAGGTGGGGCCTTTCGCAGGATTCCTAGATCTGGCCGTGTTCCGCCAGGACTTCAGAGATTTCATTGAATTTACCTTTGGTCCCTGGGGGCCTGATGAAGACGAACAGCCCAACGAGGGGAATGCCTATGGACTGGGTTTCATGAGTGTGAATACCGGTGGAAGCAGGGTGACTGGAGGAGAAGTCTCAATCAACGGCCGCCTGCAATTGGACCGCATACGGGTCGATGTGCTTACCGGGTACACCTACACCAATCCCATCAGCACCACCCCAGGATTCAATTACAATCCCGACACCACATCGAATTATGCGGCAACGTATTACAGCACCAGCCACGATACCACAGGCTTGATTTTGAAATACCGTTCCCCTCATGTTTTCCGCTTTGACGCTCAAATTTCAGGAGCGAAGTGGTTTGGCGGGTTGAGCGCCCGCTACCAAACCAATCTTCGGAATTTCGACCAAGCATTCATCGCTTTTGAAGAAAATCCGGCCATTTCTGGCATCAATTGGGGTGCAAGGGCGTGGTTGGAGCAGAACCCTTCACTGCCATGGGTCATTGATGCCCGCTTCGGACGCGAATGGTCCAACGGACACAAAATTACATTGGTCGTGAACAACATTGCCAATGCCGAATATGCCATTCGACCGATGTCGATGGAAGCGCCTCGTTTGACTACTTTGATGTATACCTACGAAATCAAATAATGAGCGACGCACATCCGAAACTGGTTGGCATCATTCCGGCTCGCTGGGGTTCAACGCGATTTCCGGGCAAACCGCTGGCCGAATTGGAGGGTAAAACGGTCATTGAACGGGTCGTTGAAAAAACCTTGAGTGCCGGCGTTTGTGATGCCGTTTTGGTCGCCACTGACGATGACCGCATCGCGCAAGCCGCGGAGCGCGCTGGGGCCGAAACCCGCATGACTGACCCTAAACTGGCCAACGGCACGTTGCGCAGTCACGCAGCACTGGTTCAGTGGGAAGCCGACCGGAAAACAACGGCGGAATGGATCATTAATATCCAAGGAGATGAACCTTTTGTGCACCCCGAACAACTGCAAAAACTCGCGCAATTGATTCGAAAGCCAGGAGCTGGAATCGCCACATTGGCTCGGCCCAAGACCGCCGATGATCCCGAACGCGAAAATCCAAACCGCGTCAAAGTCACCTGCGATTTAAATGGATCTGCGCTTTATTTCAGCCGATCACCGATTCCCTCAAGTCCTGGACCTTGGCTCGAACACGTCGGTCTTTATGCGTTTTCACGAGGGGCACTGGAAGCCCTCACCCACCTTCATGCTACGGAGTTGGAGCGGCGGGAACGATTGGAACAACTGCGATGGGTGGAACACGGTTGGAACATTGCTGTGGGGCGCACCCGTCACTCCACACACGCAGTTGACACCCCTGAAGATTTGAGTCGTTTGCGTAACTTATTGAAAAGCGGCAATTTGAATTAGATTTGTGTTCTACCATTCAATCAACTCATGTTCCGTTTTCCCCTCGTCGTATCTTGCGCGCTCTTTGCAATCGCTTTCACGTTCGCAGTAGCCAGTAGCTCCTGCAATTCCTCTGACTCTTCCATGGCATCTCACAACCAGCCCGAATTGACTGAAGCTCAATTTCCAGCTCCTCCAACAGCTGAAAAACAAACCCATATCACCGCGATTCACGGCCTTCAATTGGAAGACGATTATTTCTGGATGCGTTTGAGTGACGAACAGAAGGAGGCAGCTGAACCCGATGAACAAACCGCCAAGGTTGTGGATTACCTCAACCGGGAAAATGACTACACGAAAGAGGTGATGAATGGCACCGAAGCCTTTCAAGAGAACTTGTTCAACGAAATCGTGGGGCGCATCAAACAAGACGACCAAAGTGTGCCGCTCTTGGACAATGGTTACTACTACTACAGCCGCTACGAAGAAGGCAAGGAGTATGCTATTTATTGCCGAAAGCTGGGGTCCCTCGAGGCGGAAGAACAAGTGATGCTCAACGTCAATGAGATGGCAGAGGGCTTCAATTACTATGCCGTCGGTGGTCAATCCGTTAGCACCAATAATAATTTGCTCGCATTCAGTGTTGATACCGTGAGCCGGCGCGAATACACGCTGCAATTCAAAGACCTCACCACCGGCGAAGTCTTGGCCGACCGCATCCCTGGAACCACGGGCGGTGCCACGTGGGCAAACGACAACAAAACCGTTTACTACTCCAAAAAAGACCCCATCACCTTGCGGTCTTCTCGCATCTTCAAACACATTCTTGGAACGGATGCGAGCGCAGACGTCCTCGTCTTTGAAGAAGCTGATGAAACATTCAGCTGTGGCATTGGCAAGTCAAAAAGCGAGCAGTACTTGATGATTGCGAGCTATTCCACGGTGAGCAACGAATGGCGTTATTTGGATGCGAATACCCCGAACGGTGAATGGAAAATCATTCAGCCGCGGGAACGCAACCTCGAATACAGCTGCAGCCATTATGGAGAGCACTTTTACATCACCACGAACCGGGATGCTAAAAACTTCAAGCTGGTGCGCACGCCAATCCATGCAACGACCTACGAAAACTGGGAAGACGTCCTGCCCCACCGCGATGCAACCTTGCTCGAAGGCGTGGACATTTTCAAAGACTATTTGGTGGTTTCAGAGCGTACAGAAGGCTTGAATCAAATTCGTGTCAAGCGCTGGGACGACGCAGAGGATTACTACATCCAATTCCCCGATCCTGCTTACTCGGCCTATGTTGGAGCCAACCCTGATTTTGACACCAAACAACTGCGCTATGGTTACAACTCCATGACCACGCCAAGCTCTGTTTTCGAAATGGATATGGTGAGCCAAGCGACGAACTTGCTCAAGCAGCAGGAAGTCCTAGGAGGCTCGTTTGACCCTGCAAACTACGAGAGTGAACGCGTCATGGTTGAAGCACGCGATGGCACCAAAGTCCCTGTATCGATTGTTTCACGCAAAGGGGTCAAAAAGGACGGCAATAATCCTTTCCTGCTCTATGCATATGGAAGCTATGGCTACAGCATGGACGCGGGTTTCTCCAGCACTCGCTTGAGCTTGCTCGACCGAGGTTTTGTCTATGCGATTGCCCACATCCGAGGTGGACAAGAGATGGGCCGCGATTGGTATGAGGACGGAAAGATGTTCAACAAGAAGAATACCTTCACGGATTTTGTCGACTGTGGGCAAGCCATGGTAGACTTGGGTTACACATCGCCACAACACCTATATGCCATGGGCGGTTCTGCAGGAGGTTTGCTCATGGGAGCTGTGATCAACATGGCACCTGCCCTATTCAATGGGGTCATTGCCGCAGTGCCATTTGTGGACGTCATCAACACCATGTTGGACGAAAGCATTCCACTGACCACCGGTGAATTTGACGAATGGGGCAATCCGAAAAACAAGGATTCCTTTGATTACATGATGTCTTACAGCCCTTATGACAACGTAACGGCACAAGATTACCCTCACATGCTGGTGACCACGGGTTATTGGGACAGCCAAGTGCAGTATTGGGAGCCTGCGAAATGGATGGCCAAGCTGCGCGACACCAAGACGGGTGAAAACTTACTCGTCATGGACTGCAACATGGAAACAGGCCACGGCGGTGCTTCGGGTCGCTTCAAACGACTCCGAGAAACGGCCATGGAATACGCGTTCTTCATGATGCTCGAAGGCATCGAAGAATAAGCACAAACCCCATGAAGCGGTTTCGCCGGTTGACCAAAGAAGAACTCGATGCCGTGCGTCCTGAATTTGTGCGGTACCTCGCATCAGAAGGCATTGCAGCGGACGATTGGGCCAAGAAGCAGGTCCATCATCCCGAGGAAGTCGACGCTTGCCTCGATGCGTTTAGCGAACGTTTCTGGGAAGGTGCAACAGCGGCCATCAAATGTGTGGAGCACTCTCCCTCCGAGGAAGATGTTTGGATGTTCCGATTCGATGAAACGTCAGCTAAATTGATTCGGTGTCTGCGTGCCAACGGCTCCGTAACTTGGTCACAAGGCGGGAAAAAATTCGAGCAAGAAGCCCGTGGCCAAGAAATCTTTCAATTGCTCGAACAGGGCGCGAGGCCGTGTGATTCGGAGCGATTCAGCGCCTTCCAAACGGAGATGAAGTCTACGACCGAAAAGGAAAGTTAAGCCGGAAGCGGCCCCTTGCGGAAGGCACTATCTGGCAATTCAAATCCGCGTTGTGCAAGCCAAACAGCTACGTCCGATTCCACCGGATTGTGCCAACGCGTCTCGAGTCCTGCCGCATGAGCCCCCTTCACATGTTGCTCACTGTCGTCAATGAAAACAGCTTTCCGCGGATCCACCCTGTGCCGCGAACAAAGCGACAAGAAAGCATCAGGATCAGGCTTTCGAATGCCCATTTCATGGCTATAATGGATTCCTTCAAACGCCTTCCTGAATGCCATAAGTCCAAACCGATCCTCCATCCACGCTTCAAACACATTTGCATGGATGACGTTGGTATTGGAAAACAAAAAGAGCCGGGTCTGCCGTCCCAAGGCTTGAACCAGCGGAATGCGCGAAGGGTGCATACCGGTCAAGATGGAATTCCAAGCCTCAACGACTTGTAACCGCGTTGTTCCCGGCGCGCAATGGGCTTCCATTTGGGTATAAAAGTCATCCGGGCTAATCCGACCACATTCCAAGTCATCAAACATCGGAGACTGTGCCGCTTGCTTATACAGTCCGGCAAAATCGGCCACCCCAAGTGCTTCAAACGCACGAACAGGCGCCGCATAATCAATGTCGTAGAGTACGCCACCAAAATCCAAAATAAGCGCCTCAGGAAGGGGACGGTGTGCCATGACCGAAGTAAGATCAATGCACCTGACCCACACGCTTCAACCAAGCGCGTTTCGTCGATTCATCGCTTCGGAGTTCGGCCAAATTCCTTCGGGCCTGGCCCTCTTCGAAATGGGTGGCAAACGTTACCAAGTGCAATCCATTTTCCTGCTTGAAAACTTCCGAATCAAAGCCTTTTTCACTCAAATCCTTCGAAAGGTTTTGCGCATTAGATTCAACGGAAAAAGAGCCGGCAACCAATAGAAATACCGCATCATTTTTCGTCGCCACCACGGGCTTGATCGAAACTGTACTCGTCGAAAGCTTCCCGTTCTCCGCAGCATTCGTTTCCTCTTCGCTCTTCGTCACCATTGTTGACGCTGCAGCTGGCTCAGCAATTGATTCCCAAACAGGAATTGCTTCTTCCTCAAATCTGGGCTGATAACGCGCCTCCTCATACGACTGGATATGCACAGGAAGGGTACTCATGAGTGCTGCCTCGCCGTCCATTCCGTCCATGAAGAACATGCCAGCACCGCCCAAAACAGGAACGGCAATGGCTGCGGCTATCCTCAACCAGGGCGCCTCTGCACGTTGTTCTTCCAATCGCGGCAATGGGATGATGCGTTTCGCTGGCAACGAACGCATCGATTCATTGCTCTGATTGATCGGCTGCAGTGGGATACGCTTCAATCCAAAAGATCGCAAGATCCGCTCCATTTCCTCATCCGGCATGAATTGCATGCGCCCTTCTTGGCCGACAAACAACCGTCCTACCTGATGAATTCGAACCGTTTTGCCGCTTTGCATTGCCGACTTCAGCACCGATGCCTCGGATTCTACTGCCCCCAAGGCCTCGTCCAAAGAAAGGCCCGACTTTTGGGCAATGGCTTGGACCAAAACACCGTCATGGTGAACGATTCGTTCGTTGAACAAGATGGTTCGAGAGGGTGGAATCAACTCTTGACGCTTGTCGTCATACCGCGCCGGTTTTCGGTTGCAAACAAATCCGCCCAATCCCGGAACAACGATGCAATCGTGGTCCAAAAACAAGCGGTGGAGGTGGTGATCAAGGAGGTTCATGGTGTCACTGTACGTGCCTATGCGCCTTCGAATGTAGGAGAAACAATCGGGTCTTGCAAGGCCAGACAGCCGATTCCAACTGCTGAAGATTGGATCAGCGCACCAGCGATACCGTGCCGGACTTCAATCTAGGTCCATCACGCATTTCGTAGCGCATGCGCCAAACGTATACCCCGTCCGGAACGAAATGGTCAGAATCGAGCATTTGATTGTTGCCGATCCAGGGTTCATTGGGGTCCTCACTGTAAAAAACCACATCCCCCCAACGATTGAAAATCTCCAACCAAAACCCTCGCGGTTCAACTCCTTCGATCCGAAAGGCATCGTTCACACCGTCATTGTTCGGAGTGAAGGCAGTCGGGATATAGACCGGATAGAAGACATCCAAGAACACACTGTCTCTCGCCGAGCAACCTTCGGGTGAAATACTTTCCAAAACGAACCACTGAGGTCCTTGCACTTCCACTTCAGGGGTGAGGCAATCGCTGCAGCTCAGCCAATCATCAGGTGTCCACCACAAGGTATCCGCGTCAACCGTTCCAAACAACCGCACTTGATCCAACCAATCCACTGAACGATTCGGTCCTGCATCCACATAGGGCGGTTGCCAAACTTGAACGGTAATGTCAGTGCTGCCGGTACAGCCAAATTGGTCGGTAACAAAAACCGTAAATGTGGTCGTTTCAATGGGAAAAACTTGGGTCGATTGTGCCGTTGGACTCGCCGCCAATCCCGAAGGCGTCCAAGAATAATTCACCCCATCTGAGGCGCTCAACTCCATGGTTTCCCCACGGCACATCCAACCTCCACCCGTCGCATCCGCTGTTGGCGCAATCAATTCCACGCTCACGCTGTCCACCCCTACTCCGCAAACGTTTGCAATTTGCACGGTAAAAGTGGTGTTCTCCGAGGGCGAAGCAAATGTGTTTTGAGCCAACGGATTGGTAACCAATTCAGCCGGTGACCAGAGGTAACTCATGCCTTCACTCGCCTGCAAAAAAGTGCCTTGTCCTTGGCATAAATAAATGGTTGGATACGTCTGGCCACCGGGAACAGATTGAACCACATTGATGGTCACTTCTTCTTCAGCCAGGCAATCATTGGGACTCGAAATCAATGCCGTATACGTTGTTGATTCGGTTGGGCTTGCAGTGGTTGATTCGGATGTTGGTGATCCCAATCCAACGGTGGGCGTCCAAATCACATCGCTCCCGCCGGTCGCTTCCAGATCCACCACGTCACCGAGGCAAATGGTCATATCATCGGTGATATCTGTTACCAATACCTCAACCACTACGGTCACCTCAGCGGTTCCTGTTCCGCACCCATTCGAATCTTCAACCGTGTATGTGGTGGTTTGAATTGGAGTCACCAGTGGATTTGGAACGGAAGGGTCGTCCATCGTCGGGTGCGGTTGCCATACAAGACCTTCGGTGCCGTAGGCTTGCAGATTCGTGCTTTCTCCCTCGCAGACCGGCGGTACACCGTCGATCAACGGTTGCGGAATTTCCTCAATGAATAGCGTGGCAAAGGCGGTATCCGGTTCCAAGCACCCACCGCTGGCAGAAGCGTCCGAGACAATCAACATCACATCCCACTCTCCTGCCGTGAGGTATACATATTCCGGGTTTTCCTCATCGCTCGAATTCAAATCACCAAATTCCCAGCTGTAGTCATTTCCCCCGATGGAATTGTTGACGAACTGAATCGGCTCACCTGCGCAAATCAAGTCCGGCGCATCGATGTTAATGTCCGCCACCAATGAGCCCAAGTTGAATTTGAAGACGCCCAAATTGCAATTGCTCGAAGCATTGTTCCCTGACCATGCCCCTGCTGTTGTCGGGAAGTCATCCCATCCCCCACATCCCGCGCACACCGCCTGGTATACGGTGCCATTTTTATCGAATCGCGACGTTCCTCCGTCTACGTGTTCGTTCGAAAACGTTCCCCCAAAAAATGTTCCGTACGTCAAGTCCGCCGCTTCCGGTGCCAAAACCCCTAGCCAAAAATCGCTTCCATCCGTCCCAATTTGATACGCATCAACGGTAGTGGGCATGCCGCTTGTCGTCGATTGTCCCGCGGTGGAACTGTTGTTGTTGTTGGTGACTCCTCCCCATCCGCTGATGTACATCTCATCGCAATCCGATACCAGAAACGCTGTGGGACTGATGTCAATGCCGGATTGAGGTAGGCCGATGCGGGTGACCCAGTCCACATCGTCCAATGCCGGACCAAATCGCACCACAAACGTGCTTCCATTCGGATTATCCGCGTAGACATCCCCGACCAATTGCAAGGAAGAACCAACCGTTTGGCCGCACAGGTGGGGTCGGTCTTCCGTGTCCAATTGCACGAAATAGGATTGGTCGTAATCATCGGTTCCGAAATAACTCACAGCATCCAAAATTGGAATGACCGGGGCATAGTTCAAAGCGAATACATATCCGTCGCTTTCGCCTGCCAAATCCGGTTGGTACGCATCCGGAGAAGTTGGCAAATCATCACTCCTTGTGCCGCCGGCAACATAAGCCGTTGTGCTTCCTTGCGCGAACTGAACGGCATAGGCCGCATCGTCCTGATTCCCGCCGAAATAAGAGGAAAACTCAAGGTCTTCGAGGTCTTCCGAAAGCCGAAGAATCACCGCATCGCTCGGACCATTGAGCCCGGGGTCAAAGGCATTGGCCATGGGGAAGTCATCGCTTCGTGTACTCGTCGCTAACCAAACGTCGCCCTGTGGATCCACCATGACTTCGCCGCGGCAAACATCCCCGTAATTGTAATTCAACTGAGTGCCCAAGTTCAGCCCATCGTTCTCCGATCCGCCGATGAATGTGGAAGCAGTTAATGCACCGTCCACCCCATCAATTTTGGAGATGATGATGTCGCAACCCTCCGAAAAAGCTTGATAAAAACTGTACCCTCCTAGATCAATATACGGTCCACCAACAAATGCTTCTTGGAAAGCGCCCGAAGTAATGGGAAAGTCGGCCGAACCGGTTGTTCCCATAACATAAATCTCCCCCAACGAGTTGGTGACGATGCTGTGCGGATAATCAAGGTTCGTCCCGCCGAGGTACGTGCTGTATTCAAGATTGGTCCCGTCAGCCGAAAAAATGCTGATTCCAAAATCAAAATCCCCGCCATTGTACGTGGCATCGAAGGCTCCTGCCGTGGTCGGATAACCTGCATCGCGGACCCCCGATCCGCCAATTAAACGGCCGTCATCGTCATAGGCCGCTGTAAAACCCCAGCTGTCAGCTGTGGATCCAATGTAGGAAGCAAATTCAATTTCAGGATCAATGATCAGCGGGCGAGAAGCATCGTAATCTCCCAGCTCATAGGTAATGCGATAGGCATCGTCTTCCATGAATTGCAGGCGGTAGGAGCAATCCACCTCTTCCATCACGCTCCCATTCATTTGGTACGCAAATGGAGCCGCCTCTGCAATGTGTCCCCAAGCACCGGTGACGTCCATTCCCTTTCCCACGCGAGGTCCGAGCAAATGCTTTAGGCTACCGTCGGCTTGCAATGCGGTTTCCAAGCCGCGATAAACGGAAACAATCTGTTGGGGATCGGCGCCGGGGTCAACCCTCCAGTCGCATTTGATGTGGGAGGCATCCCCTCTCATTCCATCGATGGAACCGTGAATCCCTGGCCACACGTGTGCCAATTTCAATTTGCCTGATGGCTGCACCGCTCGGGCCCATTTTGATGGGTCATTCCCACGGTAATAAGAAAGGTGGTGGTCCGAAGGGTGGCTCGCAACGGTTTGATATTCCATTGAACATCCCTCCCATTCAACATCCAAGACATACTTATTCAACCCACTGACGGGTGATTCATGTCGGGCGAGCGCATCATATCCCGATGCGAGCATACCGGCTTTCCACCCTCTTTCAGTCAGCCACCAATCACCGCCATAAACGCGCGCCTCCGCTCGAACCTCATCGTGGAATTGCCCTTCATTGGGCACAAACCAGACGCCTTCAGGAAGGTGACCGCGCTGCAGAATTCGCGCATCGCCTTCATCGGTTTGCGCAGAAGCACAGATGCCGAAGGTTAACCCTACGAAGACCTGAATCAATACAATTATATGCTTGTCGTCACGCAACATCGGGAGTGAAACAGATTGCTTTCTAACAAATAACGGACAAAAGGCCGTGCAGGTTGCCTTCGCTTTGTGCGCTAGAGAAACATTGTCTTCAACCTAGGCCAACTGCTCGGTCAGTAACCTCATCTCTATGACGGGAGACATTCGCTCATGGAGGATTCGATGCACTGAATCAGCGATGGGGGTTTCCACCTCGAATTTATCGTTCATGCGATGAATTCCCTGAGAACCGTTGAATCCCTCCGCCACCATGTTCATCTCCATCATTGCCCCTTTGACACTGTATCCTTTGCCAATCATCATGCCCAAGGTCCGGTTGCGACTGTGCGGACTGTAGGCGGTCACCAACAAATCGCCGAGGTATGTGCTTTCCTTGACGTCGCGGTCCATTTGGTGCACCGCCGCCAGAAATCGCTTCATTTCTTGGGAAGCATTGCTGATGTATACGCTGAGAAAATTGTCCCCATACCCCAATCCCAATACGATTCCGGCACCAATGGCGTAGATATTCTTGAGCACCGCCGCCAACTCCGCTCCCACCACATCTTGGCTGGTTTGAACTCGGATGTAGCGCGTGGCAAATGCTTCTGACAAGGTTTGAGCCAGCTCCAAGTCCGGGCAGGCCATGGTGAGGTAACTCAGCTTTTCACGCGCCACTTCCTCTGCATGGCACGGCCCTGCTAATAAGCCAATGCGCTCGTACGGAACATTAAACTGCTTGTGCAAATAGCGCGCGGGGATGCTATCGTACTCCACCACCATGCCCTTGATGGCATTGATGATGATCTTGTCTTCCATGCCCTGCGGGTTGTGCGCTTGAATCACTTCATCCAAATGGATGGAAGGAATGGCAAAAATCAACACATCACTGGCATCGATGATTTCCTGCATGCTGTTGGAAACCGTGAGCTTATTGGGATCAAAGGCGATGCTTTGGATGTAATGCGGATTGCGGCCAAATTGCATCAAATGCTCCCGGGTTTCCTCCCGTCGTACCCACCAACTAAGGTGCTCTTCGTTGGTGAGCACCATCTTGGCAATGGCCGTGGCCCAGGAGCCGCTGCCGATAAGTCCGTAACGCAAGTTGGATGGCATGGGGCCAAAGGTAATGGAGAGCACCTTGTGTCTGTCGCAAAAGTGAGGAGGTACGGTTTCCGAGCGCTACCTTTGCCCTCGCATCCAGCACATTCGATAAAAACATGAGCGACGATCTTCTAAAAAAAGTCATCAGCCACGCGAAGGAATACGGCTTTGTGTTTCCTTCCAGTGAAATTTATGATGGCCTGTCCGCGGCCTATGACTACGGCCAACTGGGCGCGGAGTTGAAAAACAACATCAAGCAGTACTGGTGGACTGCAATGGTTCGGATGCACGAAAACATCGTTGGCATCGACGCTTCCATTTTCATGCACCCCACCACTTGGAAGGCTTCCGGACACGTTGATGCATTCAATGACCCGCTAATCGACAACAAAGACTCCAAAAAGCGCTACCGCGCCGATGTCTTGATCGAAGACCACATCGCCAAGATTGAAGCGAAAATCAATAAGGATGTCGTCAAGGCTGCAAAACGCTTTGGAGAGGCATTCGACGAACAGCAATTCCGCGAAACCAACGGACGCATTCTGGACCGTCAAAAGCAAATTGATGACATCAACAGTCGGTTCAAATCGGCCATGGAGGCGGATGATTTAGCGGCGGTCAAGGCCCTGATCGAAGACCTGGGGATTGCCGACCCTGACACCGGCAGCAGAAATTGGACCGACGTGCGGCAGTTCAACCTCATGTTCAAAACAGAACTGGGTGCCGTGAGCGGGGACAGCGGTGTGATCTACTTGCGGCCCGAAACCGCCCAAGGGATCTTCGTCAATTACCTCAACGTCCAGAAAAGCGGCCGTATGAAGTTGCCGTTTGGCATTGCGCAGATTGGAAAGGCCTTCCGAAATGAAATCATCGCCCGGCAGTTCATTTTCCGCATGCGGGAATTTGAACAGATGGAAATGCAATTTTTCGTCAAGCCCGGCACCCAAGAAAAGTGGTACGAATACTGGAAGGAGGCCCGCCTCAAATGGCACAAAGCCCTGGGGTTTGGCGAAGGCATGCACCGGTTCCACGATCACATCAAGTTGGCGCACTACGCCGACGCAGCAGCCGACATCGAATTCAACTTCCCCATGGGCTTCAAAGAGCTCGAAGGGGTGCATTCGCGCACGGATTTTGACTTGAAGCAACACGAAGAGCACAGCAACAAGAAATTGCGGTACTTCGATCCGGAGACCCAAGAGAGCTATGTGCCTTATGTCGTCGAAACGTCCATTGGGTTGGACAGAATGTTCTTGGCAACGCTGAGCGCGGCCCTTCAAGAAGAAACATTGGAGGACGGATCACAGCGCACTGTGCTCCGCATTCCGGCGCCTTTGGCCCCTGTCAAAGCCGCTGTATTGCCGTTGCTCAAAAAGGATGGATTGCCTGAAAAAGCGCGCGAAATCTTGAAAATGTTGCAACTCGAGAACAACGTCCAGTACGACGAGAAAGATGCAATTGGTCGCCGCTACCGCCGACAGGATGCCATTGGAACACCGCTCTGCATCACCGTCGACCACGACACCCTCACCGACCAAGCCGTGACCATCCGCGACCGCGACACCATGGCCCAAGAACGGATTCCTATTGCTGATTTGGCCGCACGTGTTCACGAAAAAGTGGGCCTTGCACAACTGTTTAACTCCAACTCATGAACCTGACCGATCTTCACCTTGAAGGCGAGCGAGCGCTGATCCGCGTAGATTTCAATGTGCCGTTGAATGAAGCGCGCGAAGTGACAGACGACACGCGCATTCGGGCAGCACTGCCAACCATCCAATACGTCTTATCACAGGGTGGATCCGTGGTGCTCATGTCCCATCTTGGAAGGCCAAAAGGACCCGATGCCCAATTCAGCCTCAAGCATATTTTGCCGCGACTGGAAGCGCTACTCGGTCAGTCTGTGAAATTCGCGCCCAATTGTGTGGAAGACACCGCACTCGATGTCACACAATCATTGAAGCCTGGAGAGGTTGCTCTTTTGGAAAACCTCCGCTTCCATCCCGAAGAAAAAGCCGGTGATGAATTCTTTGCAGGACAACTCGCTGAAAACGGAACCGTGTACATCAACGATGCCTTTGGTACAGCCCATCGCGCGCACGCATCCACAGCCGTGATTGCGAAATTCTTCCCCGAGGACAAAGCTTTTGGATTGCTGCTGGCGAAAGAAATCGACGCGTTGGAAAAAGTGCTTGCACACCCCCAGGCTCCCCTCACAGCCATCATTGGTGGGGCGAAAGTCAGTTCAAAACTGGGCATCATCGAACACCTCATCGGTCGCGTTGACCGATTGATTGTCGGCGGCGGAATGGCGTACACATTTGTTCAAGCGCAAGGCGGAAAAATTGGCAATAGCCTTGTAGAATCGGAAATGCACCCACAAGCGCTGGCCATTTTGGAAAAGGCAAAAGCCACTGGCACCGAACTGTTACTCCCGCACGACACCTTGATTGCGGATCAATTCGCGGCGGATGCGGCCACGGATGTTGTACCCACAGAAGCCATCCCAGACGGATGGATGGGACTGGACATTGGGCCAGAAACCACGCAACGATTTGTCGAAGCGGTGCTAAGCTCAAAAACAGTCCTCTGGAATGGCCCTATGGGCGTATTTGAAATGGACGCCTTCGCCAAAGGGACGAACGCTGTGGCCGATGCACTTGCAGAAGCAACTTCCGAAAGCGGTGCATTCACGCTGATCGGGGGTGGAGATTCTGTGGCTGCCATTAACAAGGCTGGCTTGGCCGATAAGGTCAGTTATGTCAGTACCGGGGGTGGCGCGATGCTCGAATACTTGGAAGGCAAAGAATTGCCAGGAATCGCTGCCATTCGGTCATGAAGAGCACACGCTTCGTTGGGCTTCTGCTTATGTGTATGCTTGCTTGGAGTGCATCGCTGCTCGCCCAAGACCGCGTCAATGTATACCCTGACAACCGAATGCTTTGGAGCGAAATGATGCTGCATGCTGAACAAGGGCTCATCCGAGAAGGCAGGGACTGGCGGGGAAACGTGCTCTGGACGACCCGTCCGGGAGAATTGTTTGAAGGGTATTCATCCAGTGCATTTGACTTAAAATTCACCGTGCGCGATGGTCATTTGATCCAAGGCGATTCAAATTTTAGCGATGCCATTTTGTACACCTTGGACGGCCATACGATCTACATTGGCGACAGTACTTTTCCTCTGGATTTGGTCTACACACTTCAGCCGGATGCCCTTGACCCAAGCGCCTTTGGCTTGTACAAAGAAGACAGCATTAGCATGTTCGATCGCATATGCGTGTTCGAAGGCAAGCCCACTCCTGAAGTATTGTTTGGGTTTCTGCTGGCGCTAGGCCTGCTCTGAACCTATGGGCTGAATCAGGCTACTGCCTCCAGTGCCTCCACATGGAACTCAAATTGCTCCATGATTTGATTGGTGAGCAGCTTTTCACAAGCTTCCTTTACTTGCGATTCCGCTTCGGCTTGATTGGCAGCTTCCAACTCCAACGTGATGTGTTTGCCAATGCGGACGTTGCCAATGCCGGCAAGTCCAATGTTTTTCATGTTGCTCGAAACGGCCTTTCCTTGAGGATCCAACAAAGCTGGCAGGGGCATGATGTCAATGGAGGCGCTGAATTTCATGGTCGAAACTTAAGAATGTGTGGTGTTCGGTTGAATGAATTTTCCGAAGAATGCATACAAAAGTAACGCGGCTTGCAATCCCAAACCGAATGCGCGGCCAAAAATTGCCACCACGATTCCAACAATGACCAGCGCTACCAAAAGCACAATTCGCTTGCGGTCGTATTCGGGTGTTTTGCCCCATCCTTTGAGATCCATCATGGGGCGGTCGCTGATCATCCACCATGGAATTAGCGTGGAACCGATGAAGACGGATGCCACAACCGTGACCATGCCCCCAATCCCATACAAACCCCACGAACCAAACATCTCGTACTGAGCAGCCGTGAGCAAAATGCCGATCCACCACAACGCACCAGCGGGTGCAGGCATCCCACGAAATCCCGTTCCATCTGATCCCGCAGCATATTCAACATTGAATCGGGCCAAGCGCCAAGTCGCGGCCATGGCCATGGTCAAGGGTAAAAACTTCAAGGCTGCTGGAATCGCGGGCGCCCACGCATGCAAAAACATTATCCCCGCAATGGCAGGAGTAACACCGCTGGAAACCGCATCTGCAATGCTATCCAGCTGCAACCCCATCGGACCTTCGGTTCGGGTCCAGCGCGCTACGATTCCGTCCAGCAAGTCAAACAGCTGACCCGCCATCCAAATCATTGCCAACGCCAGCATCCCCCATCCGCGCTCGCCTTGGGCCAATGCGCCATATTCCGAGAACGATTCACCTGTGAGGTTCCCATTCACTGCCGCACCAAAAGGCCAAATGAACAGCCCAATGATCACCAGTACACCGGACAACAAGTTGCCCATGGTCAATGCGTTGGCATAATATTTATGAAGTCCCATGCCACGAAAGTACATTTCTCCGCCTAGGAATGTAACCTCCCCCCGTCGTTTTCGTATATTTGCTGTCCTGTTTAACGTAAATAGGATTTGAGGGTCCGATGGCCGAGTGGCTAGGCTCAGCTCTGCAAAAGCTGCTACAGCGGTTCGAATCCGCTTCGGACCTCAACGAACAAAAAGAAAGCCCCGTTATCATTGCGATAGCGGGGCTTTCTTGATTTTGTGTGTATACATGTTGTGGACCTGATGGAATTTGGAGCTAGTTGCAATTGAGGCGGTAGTTTGACAAAAACGAGGCGTCATTCATGTCTCAACCTTTCTTGCTTGTTAGAATCTCCGATACATTCGCTTCGATGGTGTCGCACAATGCATTGAGAGGCAAATCGTTTTCATCCACGCCAAAAGGATCCTCGATCTCTTCCGCAATCAACTCCACACTGACCAAAATGTAAAAAACAAGCATTACCACGGGAACGCTCCACCACGCAAAGGTTCCTACAAAGCCGATGGGCAAGGTCACAACGTAGAGGAAGATGAACTTCTTTAAGAACATGCTATAGCTGTGGGGGACGGGAGTCTTCAGAATGCGTTCACAAGCCCCAAGGATATCAATCATACGCTCGAGGTTTTGAGCGACGAGCCAATGTTGCTGAGCAGAGAGTTCCCCCTCCGCTAATAATTTTGCAGAATGGCGCTCCATCGATTGTGCCCAAGCATTGGGAACGTGTTCGAACCCGGCAAGATCCGACTCGCCCGGGGAAACAGCAGGATGAGACTGATTGGGCCGGAGGTGATCCCGCAAGGCCTTTGCAAAGCTGGGTATAGCATGGTTGAAATGTGCGTGAGCGGCGTCATTGTCTGTGAATTCGTGCAGACGGAGCGCCAGTGTTCGCGAGACATTCACCAAGGATCCCCATTGCTTCCGACCCTCCCACCATCGGTCATAAGCGGTGTTGGTCCGAAACACCAAAAACAAGGAAAGCACAAACCCCAATAACGAGTGCACCGCATTGCTCAATTGTATGGGTTGCTCCAGCAATTCGAGCTCGACATAGCAAATGCCTGCCGTGAATACTCCCATAACAGCCATCGCCGGCAATAATTTCCGCAGAACTTGGCGGTTGTACGCATGGAAAATGAGGCTGAACCAGCTCTTTGGGTTGTAGTGAATCATGGGGAAATCAAAAGTGAAAAATAATAAACAGCCCAATTGGGAGGCTCTAACGGCCCCAAAACAATAAAAGTACTACAAGCTATTGGCGTTACTGCTTAGCGTTTCACTTCATTGAACTTGAAATCTCATTGCCAATTTAATAGAGCGTCGCGAATTTCTAATTTCCGCTTTCATTGTGTGGGGTTTAAGGCCTATACTAGCTTTTTTCCGAGGGACCGACCTTGTGTTGATTCCCATAAATAATTGAAAATGAGTGACCTAGGAATAGACAGCATCATTATTGGTCTCATTAGCGCCTATTTTGGCGTGATCATTCTAATCGTTCTAGTGTTCATCATTGCCGGTTGGCGTTTGTTTTCCAAGGCCGGCAAACCAGGGTGGGCGATTATCATTCCATTTTACAACCTTTACATCTACACCCAAATCATCCAACGACCCGGTTGGTGGATCCTGCTTTATTTCAGCATCGCCATCCCTGCCGTCGGTGCGTTAGCCTTGGTGTTTTTGAGCATCGTTGACCAACTTCGGCTCGCCAAAGTTTTCGGTCGCTCAGCAGGGTTCGGCGTAGGGCTCATTTTGTTGGGCTGGGTTTTCTTCCCCATTCTGGCTTTTAGTGGAAGTCAGTATGATTCCCATCGTGTCGTGGAGGGGGAGTTGATTTAACACAAGTGTCGGCCTGAAAACCAGGATAGATTCGGGCGCAAAGCGCTTTCGTTTTCATTATGTTTGAGACTTACAATCTACTTTCTTTATGAAAACCAAATCCACTCTTTTAACGGGAATGATTCTTTTGGGGAACATTGCATTTGCACAGCCCGCGAATGACATCTGTGACGATGCCATTGACATCTCTGAATTACTCACGGGAGAAATTGGCGCGGGTGCTGAGCTTGGAACGTATTCCAACATCGAAGCCACCGGCGAACCTGAACTCGCGGCCGATCTCATTGACCTTTGGTTTGATGCCGCCGCTGGGGAGACCGAGCCATCGATCGACCAATCGGTTTGGTTTCGATTCACTGGCGATGGAGGCGTTTATCAGATGATCACAGGGAACTGGTGTGCCGGAGCAGCGATGTACGCCAATGACACTCAAATGGCGTTGTACAGCGGAGCGTGCGATGATCTAACCCTCGTCACGGCCAACGATGACATGGCCTACATGTGGGCCAGCGAATGGGGATGGTGGTATTCATTTATCGATTTCAAAGCAGAGGAAGGGGTCGATTACTGGCTCATGGTCGATGGGTACAACCATTACCAAGGCGATACCTTCCAAGGTGTTTCAGTAGGGAGCTTTTGCCTCGGCGCCATCAATGTCGAGCCCATGACGAATCACACGGCTTGTGCTGACGCCCGAGGCATCGACGCCCTATTTGAAGAAACCTCAGGAGGCTCTCCTGGGTACATCGGACCCTTTGATGACACAAACATCGGCAGCGGCATTGGCATGAATCCCGACGCAGACATGCTCGGTACAGAATGCTGGCAAGACGAAACCGATGACGGATCGGTTTGGTTTTCATTCACAGGTGATGGCAACCCTTACACGGTGACGCATTCGCAATGTGACCCCGAAGACGAAACTTTCGTTTATTATTTTGGTTGGGACAGTCAAATGGCACTTTACAAAGGAGATTGCGGAGAACTTGTGCCTGTCGCGTGCTCTGAGGACATCGATCCCGACCAAGGTTGGTGGTGGGCCCAAGTGGGATTCGACACCGAAGAGGGAACGGAGTACTTCTTGCGCTACGATGGATTCCACTGGCAAAACGATTTCTACGACTGGTCGGCGGAAGGTGCATTTTGCCTCCGAGCGGACCTTGGAAATGTCAATGGCCTCTCCGAGGATGAATCAGCGTTCATTACCGATGTTTACCCAAATCCAGCGCAGGGAGCTGTGACTTTTTCGTGGTCTGGAAGCGACAACACCGCCGATGTAACGGTTGTAGATGCGACCGGAAAAACAGTGGTTTCCTTGTCCAATGTGACCCGCAACCAACAGCAGGACCTGAACCTTCCTGTCGGCCATTACATTGTGCAAATCATAACCAACGATACCTCCGGTACTTCCCGGTTGCAAATCGTCAAATAATCGATTGAACTGAAAACCCCCTTGGCATCCCGTCAAGGGGGTTTTTCGTTTCGCTTCAACCTTCTTCATCCGTATACTTCCACCAACCCATGAGAAATTTCATCCCATTATTGCTGTTCGCATTGTGCAACTTTCCCCATGCATCCGGACAAACGGAGGGGAACAACGTCTTTGGAAGCGATCAAGTATTGAGCGTTGACGTCACGTTCTACGACTCGGATTTTTGGAATTTGCTCATCGACGAATACGAGGGTGACCAAAATTACATCCCAGCAGCCATCAGCATCACCACCCTGGATGGCACCACTGCACTCGATTCCGTTGGCATTCGACTCAAAGGAAACTCAAGCATGAATCACCCGGGCGACAAAAAACCGTTCAAAGTGGATTTCAACCGATTCATCTCAGGCCAGTCATACGATCTCCTGAAGAAGCTCAATTTCAACAATGGGTTCAAGGATCCCACTTTCGTCCGCGAGAAAATTTTCTATGACGTTTGCGAAGCGGCCAACATCCTGGCACCGCGTGCCACATTTGCGGAAGTAAGCTTCAATGGTATCCCCTGGGGCTTCTACACGGTGGTCGAACAAATCGATGACCAGTTTCTCGACCGGAGCATCGGTGATGATGCGGGTCACCTCTTCAAAGCAGGTTCCAATTTCAACAATGGCGATGGCGAGGCAAGTTTGGTTTACCTCGGGTCCAATCAGGCCCTATACGAGGGCGCCTATGAATTGAAGCAAAATGAAAGCGATGATTGGAGCGACCTGATTGGCTTGATCGATTTCATCAACAACACGAGCAACGAAGTGTTTGAAGCGGAATTGGCGGATCACTTGGACCTCACGCCTTACTTGCAGTCTGCTGCGTTGGACAACTTGTTTTCCAACTTGGACACGTACACGCTCTCCGCGCGAAATTATTACCTCTACCACAACATGACGACCAATCGTTGGCAGTGGATAAAATGGGATTCGAACGAGACGTTTGGCAGTTACGCGTTCGGCGTTCCGGGGAATATGACCGAGTTGGACTTGGATTTCGATGGAGGCAATCAGGATCGTCCGCTTTTGGAACGCATCATGGAGAGTGATGCACTGCGCGAGGCTTATTACGCCGAAATGTGTTGGTTGAGGGAGAATTGGTTCAATTCCGCATTCCTCGAGCCCCGATTGGACGAATTGAAAGCACTCATACAATCGGCCGTGTACGCCGATGACAACAAAATGTATTCCAACAACCAATTCGAAAACAACTTCAATACGAATCAAGGTGGCATGGGCGGCACACTGTATGGCCTAAAACCCTTCATTGAAGACCGGGCAGATTATGTGGACAGCAACCTCGATTGCACGACGAGCATAGCATACAGTGATGCGGGCAATGCATCCGTGTCGGTCTATCCCAATCCAGCGTCAGAAGAATTGAACATCGCGTTCGACGAGCCATTCACGTCCCTCTGCATTTTCAACGCGCAAGGCCAAGAGGTGCTGAAAATGATGAATCCCAAACCGACTGTGCTCCGCATTCAAGACTGGCCACAAGGCGTTTATTTGATGGTATTCGAAACCGCCACTTGCACCGAAACAACGCGCGTCATTTTGCAGTAAAAGCTGTTTTTTTCGTGCTTATCCCTCGATTTGGGTAAAAAACTGGTGAAAACCGGCCAATTCAAGGCCCAAAAGGTTTGCCGGTCTCGCAGCGGTGTGATACTTTTCCAGCGCGGCAATTACCCCACTCTTTTCTCGAAATTTTTTTGATCATGAGCAGAAAATGGAATTTTCTGTCACTGGCTCTCTTGGTGCTGGTGATTTGTTTCTTTGGTGACGACTACATTGAATATGTGCCCGGTACCGGGGCATTGACAATCGATTCCGGCGATACATCATGGATGGTGGTCGCCAGCGCATTTGTTCTTTTGATGACACCCGGATTGGCCTTTTTCTATGGGGGAATGGTGGACAAGAAAAATGTCATCTCCACCATGCTGCAAAGTTTCGTCGCACTCGGCGTGATCAGTGTCCTTTGGATTACCGTGGGGTTCAGCCTCTGCTTCGGGGAATCGATTGGCGGAATCATAGGAAACCCATTGACCTATTTTGCCTTCAACGGGGTGGGCTTGGCGCCCAACGGAAATTTTGCTTCGACCATTCCATTTCTGCTTTTTGCCTTGTTTCAATTGAAGTTTGCCATCATCACTCCCGCCCTCATCACAGGCTCCTTTGCCGGACGCATCCGGTTCCGGAGTTACATCTTATTCATGGTGCTTTTTTCCTGTGTTATTTATCCGCCACTCGCACACATGACTTGGCACCCCGATGGCTTGCTTCGCAACCTCGGAGTGTTGGATTTTGCCGGAGGCACCGTGGTGCATATGTCTGCCGGCTTCGCGGCACTCGCAGGGGCGATTTTCCTGGGCAAGCGAAAAGAAACAGGGGGGCAACCGGCGAACATCCCATTTGTGATTCTCGGCACGGGGCTGCTCTGGTTTGGATGGTTTGGATTCAACGCCGGCTCCGCTTTTGCGGCGAATGCAGATGCCGTAAAAGCATTTGCTAACACCAATCTAGCTTCGGCCACAGCTATGATTACCTGGGTTTTTTACGACCGGTTTATGAACCGTAAAATGTCTGCTTTGAGCGCGTGCATTGGTGCCATCGTAGGATTGGTTGCCATCACACCGGCTGCTGGATTCGTTTCACTCGGGCACAGTATGCTGATTGGTTTCATTGCTGCTTTGGTCAGCAATTGGGCCATTCGCTACCAGAAAAAATTGGCCGTGGACGATACCCTCGATGTATTTGCCAGCCACGGCATTGGCGGAGTGGTAGGCATGGTGCTGACAGGCGTCCTCGCCGAAGACGTTGGGCTAATCCATGGCAATCCCGATGTGTTTTTGATGCACATGTGGACCTTGCTTGGCGTGGCAGTATTCGCCTTTGGAGGGAGTTATGCCTTATATGCATTGGTCAATGCCATGATTCCCATGCGGGTGAGTTCGGACCAAGAGCAGCGTGGCTTAGATTCCTCTCAACACGGAGAAAAACTGAGTTGAGCAGGCCCTGCTGCCACCTTATCAAGCCATCACAATCCAGCGAAAACGTCGAACGATGCCTGAAATGTGCGAACTTTGCCGTCAGCAATGCGGCAAGAAGTGCATTGCTCACTAGAACACCCCCCCTTTGAATTCATTTGACGAATTAGGCCTCAGCGCAGATGTGCTCACGGCCATCCATGCGTTGGGCTATGAAACCCCAACGCCCATTCAAGCCGAGGCCATCCCCGTTGTTTTAGACGGAAAAGACGTCTTGGGCGTAGCACAAACTGGAACCGGAAAAACCGCAGCTTTCAGCTTGCCTATGATCCACCGGCTATCCGAAGACCGGTATTCCGGACAATTTCAACCCATCCGAGGTTTGATCCTGACGCCCACCCGAGAGTTGGCCATTCAGATTGAAGAAAATATCCTCGATTACACCAAGCAAGTCAAGCTTCACACCGCCACCATTTTCGGCGGCGTCAACCAGAAAAGCCAAGTTCAAAAGCTGCGGCGCGGCGTGGACATTGTGGTGGCCACACCCGGGCGATTGATTGATCTGCAGGAACAAGGCCATGTGAACTTGAAGCACCTGCAGTATTTCGTGCTCGATGAAGCCGACACCATGATGGACATGGGCTTCATTCATGATTTGCGGCGCATCATCAAACACATTCCAAAGGAGCGACAATCGCTGTTTTTCTCAGCGACCATGCCTCCCAACATTCTGGAATTCGCCAACACGATGTTGCGCAATCCCGTTCGGGTCGAAGTGGCTCGTGAGAGCACCGCTGCCGAAACGGTTGATCAACAGATGATGTTTGTGATGCAAGCAGACAAGCGAGACTTGCTCGTGCACTTGCTCCAGCAGCCTGAAGTAGAAACCGCTTTGGTATTCATGCGAACGAAATATGGCGCGGACAAGGTGGTGCGCTATTTGACTAAAAACAACCTCAATGCTGCGGCCATTCACGGGAACAAGACCCAACCACAGCGCGAACGAGCCATGCAAGGTTTCCGCAAAGGGAAACTCAATATTCTTGTCGCAACGGACATCGCTGCGCGTGGAATCGACGTCAGTGGTGTGAGCCACGTAATCAACTTCGAGATCCCCAACATCTCCGAAACCTATGTTCATCGCATTGGTCGAACGGGTCGGGCCGGAGCGTCGGGTATCGCTTGGTCGTTTGTAAACGAAGCCGACGAGCGCAAGTTCATGGCGGACATCCAGCAATTGATGAAACGCGAAGTGCCATTGATCACTGATCACCCCTGGCACTTGGCGAAACCCGCACTCGAATTTGACCTGAATAAAACGGGTCAACGACCACAAGCCCCTGGATCCGGAGGGGGGAAAAAGAATAAAAAGAAGCCGTTCAACCACGGCAAACCACGGCACGGAGGTCAAGGAGGTCAAGGCAAAAGCGGAGGAGGCTCAGGCAGAGGATTCCGATCGGATCGCGATGGAGAGCGGGCTCCTCGTCGCGAAGGAAGTGGCAGCGGAGGAGGGAGCGGCAGCTCCGGCTCCGGTCGGCCCTACCGAAGCAAAGGCAAGCCTTCGGGGAACAGCTCCGGCGGTAACTCCGGCGGAAATTCCGGTGGAAATAAGGGCAACCGAGGAGGACAAAACGACTCGCGCTACAGCCGCCGATAGCACCCACCCTAGAAATGACATAAAAAAAGCCCCGGCCATTGAATTGGTCGGGGCTTTTTAATGATCTATAGCGGTCTTATCGCGTCACCGAGATACGCTGAGATTCTCCATCGATTTGCACCACATAAGTGCCTGCAGGAACATCTCCGAGGTCCACGGAAAATTGCCCTTGAATTCCGACCAAAGGCCACTGGCGAACCAATCGACCTTCCAATGAATACAGGGAAGCTTGAATGGCCGGCGCTTTCAAGTCAAACGTTGTCAAACCACTGGTTGGATTTGGGAAGATGGTGAATGATGCCTCGCCCAAATCAGACTCCTCAACGCTTTCCACTTCACCCAATCCCAATGCCGCATGCATTCGAGGAGCGGTATACGCTTGGATGATGTCCAACCAGGGTAGCGCCTCTTCCGGTCCCATTGTTGGGTTCAACGACAACTGTGTCGCAGCGATATTTGAGCCGTTGGCTGTATCAACCATCTGCGTCATGGCCACATCCCACCACTGCCAAGGCGAGCTATCGAAAGGCTCCGTTGGGGCACCATCTTCATAGCTATTCAGAACAGGGTACAAACCGTCCATGCCTTCATTGATGGCATTGGCCGCAACCGATACATCGTCCGCCAAATTGAGCGATTGAAAAACATTGTTGTTATTCGGTGCGTCGAAAGAGTTGATCAATGTGTGCACGCCATAAGCTCCCGTTACCTCGATCACCGGTTCTTGGGTCGTCGGAACAACGAGTACACCGGTCGCATAGGGCGCGAATGGGTCGTGTGGGCAGTGAAAGCTCACCATTGCAGGGTCACCTGCGTCCAGCCATTTATCGGATCCCAATGCCCCACCCATGTTCATTTGAAAGTTGAACTCTGAGCTGTAGTCGGGGTAGTGACCCACACAAAGCTGCAAACTATCTGGAGTAAAGCCATCGTTTTTGGCTTCCGGATCGCCGTTCACAGACTCGATCACCATCGGGATGGAAGAACCATCTCCTGGATCATACCAGAAGACTTCAATGGGGTTTCCTTCGTTGTCCAAAATGATGTCATTGTAATCCGCAATCGCTGCAGAAGCCAATGTGATGTAGCCTCCTGTGCCATCGCCAAACATGGCGATTTTATCCGGATCAATGCCGAACGTGTTGTCCATTTCCGCTGCGTTCATGCGAAAGAATCGGGCTGCCGTGCGGGAATCTTGAACGCCACGGTACGCGGCGTTGATCAACTGAAACGTCCGCTCTACTTGTGAGCCTGCCAATGGATTCCAGCCCAAGCGGTAGTCAACTGAAGCCGTCACGTAACCCATGCGAGCAAAACGCTCACACAATTCCACCACCGCACTGTCTTTGCGGGTACCGAGGGCGGAGCCGTTCAGGTATTGCGGCAAGAAGTTTCCTGTGTGAAAAACAAGGACCAACGGGCGTGAGGTTTCTTCATCGCCTTCAGGCTCATAAACATCCAGAAACTGAGGAAGCACCATTGGAGGCAATCCTTGCAACGCTGGAAGAACGCTTACGTTGCTTGCATATTCAACATCTTCTGTCACGATTACATTTTCGAATACCTCGTCTAGGTATCGTTCTTGGGCGTGCAACGCAAATGCGGCAAACGCCATGATTAGGGTAAAAATTCTTTTCATGCTTTTTGGACTTTGATTCTCAAGCAATTTCACAGGCAGAACGCATTGCAAAACCCAATACTCAAACGGCTTTCCACCATGGTTATCAACAATTTTGAAGACGGGCACCCCGAATCATCTTCCTCCCGGAAACCCCAAAAAATCATCGGAAGGCGCATTGGTCAATCCGGAACACCCACCCCAGCCGCTGGCCATTGAAGGTTCAATGATAACCTGTATATTTCCAACATGGAAAAACGACAGAGACAGCAATTTTGGACACTCGCCTTGGTGGCAGCATGCTGCATCCCAATGCAAGGCCTCATCGCCCAAAACGGAATTGGTTATCCCCAAGAAGACGTGGTAAAGGTCGCGGAAGTGATGCCCGTTCTGAAAACGTGTGCATCCCTCGATGATCGCACCGAACGCGAAACATGCACCAATCAAGGCATGATGGAGCACGTCATGCAAAACCTCGTTTATCCCACAGTAGCACAAGAAAAAGGCGTCGAAGGAACCGTTTTTGTTCAATTTGTGGTGACCGAAAAAGGGTCTATTGGTTCGGTTGAAATGGTCCGTGGACTGGAAACGTTCGAAAAATCAGCGGTCACTGTGATTGAATCGCTTCCCCTATTCATGCCAGGCACCAATAAGGGAAAAGCAGTAAACGTGCAATACGTACTACCCATTCGATTTGCCCTTGGTGAATGATTCAAGCTCACCGAATCTGTTCCGTTTTATTTCTCGCTTGTTGCATTTCGACGTCAGCCCTTTTTAGCTGCAAGCCTGAACCCAAGGCAATCATTTTGCGCAAGCCAATAACGAAGGCGACCGCGGACCTCATCGTGCGCAAAGAAGTGCGCACTGTCGCATTTGGGAGTTGTGCGCACGCCGAACAGCCCATGCCTGTACTCGATGTCGCAATTCGTCAAAAACCAGATGTTTTTGTGTGGCTCGGGGACAATGTATACGGAGATACAGAGGACATTTCGGCCCTAGAGGCGCAATATGAAACCCTCGGTCAAAACCCCCATTTTCAGCGCCTTGATTCCGCCACACGGCTGCTCGCCACATGGGATGATCACGACTATGGATGGAATGACGCGGGAAGGCACTATCCGCTGAAGGAGGAATCAAAAGATGTTTTCTTGGATTTTTGGAAAGACCCCCGGGATGCGCCACGAAAAGACCGTGACGGCATTTACATGAGTTATCTGTTTGACGGTGGAAAACAAGATGTTCATATCATCCTGCTCGATACGCGCACCTTTCGAGATGACTTGCTGCGGTCTCAAAGCATCATCCTCAAAGGCAGCAACGGATTCAGTTACATGGCCGATTATGAGCCTCACAGGGGCGAAGATTCGACCCTCCTCGGAACTGCCCAATGGAGGTGGTTGAAAAAGCAGTTGAATGTTCAAGCCGATTACCGAATCATTGCCTCCTCAACGCAATTTGGCGCGGAATGGAACGGTTATGAATCATGGGCGAATTTTCCCAGCGAGCAACAAAGAATGCTCGAATTAATCGAAGCGGCCAACCAAAAACAGGCCACAGCGGTGCCCACTGTGTTCATTTCTGGCGATGTGCATTATGCTGAAATTTCAAAAATCAAAGGCGGGAATCGCTCAGCTTCCGATGCCATATTTGATATAACCGCAAGTGGAATCACATCCACTTGGGATTTCGCCACCAACAATGCCAACAGAGTGGAGGGCCCCATCATGGAAAACAACGTGGGCATCCTCCAGTTAGGCCGGCCCGGAAAGGCGAAGATTGTGGCTGAAATTTGGGATGCGACAGGGCAATTGCGCGTCGAACATTCCGTTCTTCCCTAGCCCTTGCACTTAATAGAAACTCATGGACGCACAACGCATTCTCATTATTACCTCCGCTCTACTTGCCATGGTTTGCATTGGGCTCGGGTTGCAATTGTATCAAACCAATCAGACCGTTGTTGCGGTTCAGGCGGACAATACCGCGATTTCATTCGAACGAGACCAGGTGCTATTTGATCTGGAAAAACTGAGTTTTAGCTACGACACCCTCAGCACCGAAAATGCGCTCATGCTCGCCCAAATTGCCGATCAGAAGAATGATATCGGCCGTTTGGTTCAACAAGTTAAAAATGGCAACTGGTCACTTGCTCGTGCCAAACAAGAAGCGGAAACATTGCGTGGCATTATGAAAGGCTATGTCGCTACCATCGATTCCCTCAACCAGTTGAACCTCGCGCTCATTGACGAAAATGACCAGATGCGAGCGCGTGTGGAAGAAGTTCAAGAGCGCAACGCCAGCTTGGTAGAACGGCAAGAAAACATGGAGGAGATGATTACGGCAGGGCAAACGCTGCAAGCGGCTGAAGCATCGGCAGAAGGCATCCGAATCTTGAGCAATGGCCGCCAACGGCCGACCACCCGCGCTTCACGCTTGAGCATGGTGCGTGTTTGCTTCACGCTATTGGAAAACCGCATTGCTAGCGCTGGATCCAAAACCCTACACTTACAGGTGAGCAATGATTCCGGTCAAATTCTCATGGGCGAACAATCCGCGAACGCAAATGACCTGGGCAACCCGGTAAGCGCAACGCGTGAGCTTGATTACAACAATGAGCGCATCGAAGCCTGCATCTTCTTCATTCCCTCAACGGAGCGTATCCCTGCTGGCATTTACACCATCAATATCCTCGAAGGAAATGAAGTGATTGGTTCCACCCAATTGGTTCTCTCCTAGGGAGTTTCTACCACGTTGGGCAGGTATTGCAATTGCGCTTGCCTTTGGGTTTATGGTCCTTGCCAATGAGGTAGCCGACCGCAAAAGCGGCCTCAGCATACCCGATCCGTTGCTTCGCCCCCGAGTCACCCGGCCCTTGAAGCCGAATCCAAGGCAATGTGACTCCGCCCACATGCCCCGTAGCCTGGATGAAAAACCTCCTGTGCACCTGCATTCTGAGTCCCGCGTGCACCCCAAGCCCAAGGCCTGAAAGGTGCTGAGCATTCTTTTGACGTTGCCCCGCCCAAGTAAAGTCTGTGCTGCAAACCACAACACCCAACCCAACCGCCTCGAACACGGAAAGCATGAATTGATCATTGACGGAGCGCCAGAGGTCGGTTTGGTGCTCCAAGCTGAATCGTACAAAATTCATTCCATCGCTGTGTTCCAAGTTGAACCCTTGGCCCCACCGCAAAGAATCGCCGTTCCATTCGGCTAGCGTCCCCGCGGGAAATTCATCTTCCAAGCCCAAATCCGACGCATCGGCGTATCCATCGGCGACTACCCACTGTTTTTTCAACTTGTACTTCATGTGGTCCCATCCCGCTGAGACCCACAGATTGGGGGCAATTCGCTTGCCGAAACGCGCATTGAACTGAGGAATCGTGAAGAGCCCTGGATGGAAATACACTTTGGCCTGAAAACGCTCGGGCATGTCATTGGCCTGTGCGTCTTGTAAGGTCACATCAAACGCCTCACCGGATGGCCCTGTTCCCCACATCTGCACATCAGAAACCGTGTAAGCCGAGCGGTTATAACCCCAAGAAACATACCACTCATCGGACGAAAAACCTTGACCATTGGCCTGCGCCGCCCCGGCAAAAAATGCCCCCAAACAACAACCGCAAATCACCACGCTTCTTCTGAAAATCATGAGGCAAAGTTAGTCGGTTGAAGAGGTTCTTCGCTTTCAAATCAACATGAAATGAATGCGACAGAACGTGGGCGTTGGGGAGAAACATTGGCGGCCATTCACCTGGAAAAAGCCGGTATACACATCGTGGAACGGAATTGGCGAAAAGGACGATTCGAAATTGACCTAATTGGTAAACAGGCGAATATTTGGGTTTTTGTGGAGGTCAAGGTGCGGAAGTTTGGATATGCGGAGACCGCATTCGAATCGGTTGACCTCTTCAAACAGCAACGCATCATCCGCGCAGCCGATCGATTTTTAAAAAACCACGAATCCAAATCCGACACCATCCGATTTGATGTGCTATGCATTGAATACGGTCGAGAAAATCATCGGATACAACACATTGAAGATGCGTTCATTTGCATGCCCTGAATGGAATATCTTTGCTTCATGAAGAAGCAGAATTCTGGTCGTGCCGGTGCCCGCTCATCGCAAGCGCGTCGCTCGAAACCTGGCGAAAGCCGTTCGGGCGAGAAACGCCCAGATTCCAAGCGCACATCAGGAAAGGGAAGTGCCCCTCGAAAATCCGATCAAAAGACGAATTTTAAACCGGATGGGGCTGGCAAAAAAAGCCGCAGCGGAGCGACCTTTCGCAAAGGTGGCAAACCTGTTACGCGGCAAAAACCACTGGCTGCATTGGGAGGACCCATGCGATTGAATCGGTACATCTCGAATGCTGGGGTTTGCTCACGCCGAGAAGCCGACTCCTTGATTGAGTCCGGTGTAGTGACAGTGAATGGGGAAATCATTGTGCAAATGGGGCACAAGGTCAACATTAACGATAGCGTGCAAGTCGGAGGGGCCACCATTCGACCTGAAACCCGGCGCTATGTCCTGTTGAATAAACCCAAAGGATTCGGGACCTCCATGGCAGATGCCAAAGCACGTCGCGGCGTGCATGAATTGGTCCAAAAAGCGTGCAAAGAAGAAATCCGATCCATTGACAAATTGGATCGAGAAAGCACCGGTTTGATGCTGTTCACTAACGATGAAGAGTTAATGGTTCGGCTCAACCACCCCCAATCTGGTGCGGCCAAGCTCTACCACGTCATCCTCGCAGAACGCGTTCAACCCAACCACCTTGAAGAACTGAAACAAGGATTTATTGTGGACAAGGGATTTGTGAAAGCGACAGAGGCCGAATTTGCAAACGACGAAAGAACGCACATCGGGCTCAAGCTCACTTCCAGCAGGAGCCGTATCGCTCGGCGAATGCTCGAGGAACTCAGCTACCATGTTGTCAAGGTAGACCGGGTCACCATCGGACCGCTGACCAAAAAAGATGTGCCACGGGGGAGTTTCCGACATTTGTCAGAAGCCGAAGTAAACCTTTTACGCATGAGCTGTTAAAATAGCATGAAGAGCCTAGTCATCATTCCCACATTTAATGAAATTGAAAATATCCAGCGCATGCTGGATACCGTGATGTCGTTGGAGCCTGAATTCAATGTCCTGATTGTGGACGACGGCTCGCCAGACGGCACGGCCAAAGTGGTCAAGGAAAACCAAAAAAAGCATGACCGAATTCACCTGCTGGAACGATCAGGCAAACTGGGATTGGGCACGGCTTACATCGCTGGATTTCATTGGGCATTGGAACGCGGATACGACCTGATTTACGAAATGGATTGTGACTTTTCGCACAACCCAAACGACTTGGTTCGTCTTCGAGAGGCATGCATGAACGGCGCTGGAGTTGCTGTAGGGTCTCGATACACCCGAGGAGGAAAAGTAAGCAACTGGCCGGTCGGCCGCATTCTCATGAGCTATTTCGCTTCCGTCTATGTCAACACCATTCTTTGGCTGGGCGTACGAGACAGCACGGCCGGTTTCAAATGTTACCGCCGTGAAGTGCTCGAGCGAATCGACCTCAGCCGGATTCAATTCATCGGATATGCATTTCAAATCGAAATGAAATACAATGCACGACAACTTGGATTTAGCATCGAAGAAGTTCCCATTACCTTCATTGATCGGGAATTGGGGACAAGCAAAATGAGCATGAATATCTTCCGAGAAGCCTTCCTTGGCGTCCTTCAAATGCGTTTCCGAAAGGTTCAGCCCAATCCGAATTCCAAACCCTGAATTCATTCATGTCTTCACAGCCTACTCGATTCATCGGCGCTTCAGTCGTTAATGAAGGCCAAGTCATCACTTCTGATGTCTTAATCGCCAGTGATGGAACCATCGCCGCCCTTGGCGAAGATTGTAACAAACATGCTGAAGCATCCAAAGCAACGCAAATTGACGCCACCGGTCTTTGGTTAATGCCCGGTTGCATCGACGATCAAGTGCATTTTCGAGAACCGGGGCTGACCCACAAAGGTGAAATCGCCACCGAATCTGCCGCCGCCGCCGCAGGAGGCATTACTTCTTTCATGGAGATGCCCAATACAGTTCCGCAAGCGCTGACTCAGGAGCTTTTGCAAGACAAATACGAACGCGCCGACGAAGTAAGTGCTGTGAACTATTCATTTTTCATGGGCGCTTCGAACACCAACTTGGATGAGGTTTTGAAGACTGACCCCCGCCGTATTTGCGGCATCAAAGTCTTCATGGGATCTTCAACGGGAAATATGTTGGTTGATGATCGCGCTGTGCTGGAGGCGGTTTTCAAAGAGAGCCCAACGTTGGTGGCCACCCACTGCGAAGACGAGGCGACAATCCGCCAAAACATCGCTGCTGCGCGGGAACGATACGGAGAGGCCGTTCCCATTGGCCAGCACCCGCTCATCCGCAGCCACGAGGCCTGTTATCGGTCCTCTTCGATGGCGGTCGAACTGGCTGCGAAATGGAATACTCGGCTGCACATTCTACACATTTCTACGGCCCGTGAAGTCGCCCTTTTTCGCAATGATATTCCCTCCATTGAAAAGAAAATCACGGCAGAGGCGTGCATCCACCACTTGTGGTTTACCGATGCCGATTACGCCACCAAAGGGACCCACATCAAATGGAATCCTGCGGTAAAAACCGCCGATGATCGGGCAGCAGTGCGCGCCGGGATTCTCGATGGACGCATCGATGTCGTCGCCACCGATCATGCGCCGCACACCCTCGATGAAAAGAGCAATTCTTATTTCAAAGCACCTTCTGGCGGGCCTTTGGTTCAGCATGCGTTGCCCGCCATGCTTGAGATGGTGCACCAAGGTTTACTGCCGGTTGAAGATGCCGTTAACCTCATGGCGCACCGCGTAGCGGACATGTTTCAAATCGAAGGTCGCGGCTACATTCGCCCAGGCTATCAAGCGGACCTCGTCTTGGTCGATCCCAATGACCCGTGGACCGTTTCTCGAAGCAACATCCGATACAAATGTGGCTGGTCGCCATTTGAAGGGACAACGTTCCGGTCTCAGGTGCGGGGCACTTGGGTCAACGGCGTTCACGTATACAATGGCACAGATGTGCTGACCACCCACGGAAACCACGCGGGACAGCGGCTTACGTTTGACCGATGAAATCCTCACGTCGTCCATCCATGGTAATCGCGGTCCTTGCACTTTGGGGCTTAAACGGCTGCTCGAGTTCCTCCTCAGCAGATCCCAAAACAATCGGTCTTGTGCAACGCGACACCTTTGTCCAGGTGCTGACGGAAGTGCATGTGATCGAGGGGGTCAAGAAACAACGGCTCATGAGAAATGACGATGAAGGGGCCATCATTCTGCAGCATTATGCCGAATTGTTCGACCGATTCGACATCGATGAAGAACGCTTCAAAACCACTTACCAATGGTGGTACCAGCACCCCGCAGAAATGGATGGGATATTGGAAGAAGTTGGAGAGCGGTTGGCCGATATGGAGCGGGAAGCGAACCGCAAGGATTGATCTGAAAATCTATTTGGGTTGGCCCAGCGCATCCAACACATAAGGCGCAGTTTCGTCAATCGCAGAGTCAATCGACTGATACTGCCAATGCACACCCTTGGCCTCCAAGGTGCGTTCTAAAAAATCGGAAGCGTAAGAATGCACCTTGTTGGTGTTTTGCACGGATTCACGGGTAATGGGCGATTTTCGACCGGACACCGTTTCGAGTACCCGACCCAACCGCCAGGCCAGGCCCATCATCCAATTGCGCAAACGATGAGCCGGCGGTCGCGTTTCGAGCGCACGGGCCATTTGTGTCAACACTTCCCGGTAAGGGCGGTTTTCCGCGCAGAGCATATAACGGTCATTCCAACAGTCGTGCTCAGCCAATAAGAGGCATGCCCGGGCAACATCAGCAGCCGAAACAAATCCATTGCTCCCGGAAGGGTACCATTGAAATCCTTTGTGTGCCAGCGCAAACATCGTGGACGAACTTCGATCGAAATCGCCAGGGCCGAGGACGATGACCGGGTTGACCACCAGCACGTTCAATCCTTCTTCTTTTCCTCGCCACACTTCCAATTCTGCCAAGTATTTGCTGCGGGCATAATGCGTCACATCCGACCCTTCTTCAAACGGCACATTTTCATGCACGGGCTCTCCTTCCTTCCGCCCCAATGCCGAAACAGAACTGATGTGAACCAATTCTTTGATTCCGGTGTCAAGCATGGTATTCACCAACGTTGCTGTCGCATCCCGATTGACCTCCATCATCCACGCCACATCCCGGTGGTGAAATGACACCACTGCGGCGCAATGGTAAACGCGTGAACACTCGCTCAATGCCTCTTCCAATCGTTCATCGTCCCACAATTCAGCCTCAAACCACTCCAGTCCGGCCAGATTGACTCCTCTTTTTTCTAGAAAATTTTGAACCGCAACGCGATCGGATGATGGGCGATGCAACGCCCGAACGGACTCGCCCGAAGACAACAATACCTCCAGCAAATGCCGCCCAACCAATCCCGTTCCACCTGTGATCAAAACCATGCTACGAAGTTAGTTGGAGATTCCGCCCGAAATTTGCACCACCCATGGCGAAATCTGAACACATCAGTCAAATCCTAGCGCGTCTGCCGCAGCAACCTGGCGTTTACCAGTATTTCGATGATGGTGAGCGGTTGCTTTACGTGGGGAAAGCCAAGAACTTGAAAAAAAGGGTTTCCAGCTATTTCACGAAACAAAACCACAACGGCAAAACGCGTCTGCTCGTTTCGAAGATCACCGACATCAAATGGCTCATAGCTCCCTCTGAATCGGATGCACTTTTGCTCGAAAACAGCCTGATCAAAGAGCATCGGCCGATCTACAACATCCAGCTCAAAGACGACAAGACGTATCCCTTCATCGTCGTAAAAAAAGAGCGCTTCCCACGCATCTTCCCCACGCGTAAATTGATCAAAGATGGAAGTGAGTACTTCGGGCCTTTCCCCAGTGTGAAGACCATGCATACCGTCTTGGAACTCTGCCGTAAGCTTTATCCCATCCGGACGTGTTCTCTCGCCCTCACGGAGGAGAACATTGAAAAAGGCAAATTCCGGGTCTGCCTGGAATACCACATCGGCAATTGCCTCGGTCCCTGTGTCGGCAAACAAGACGAGGACGATTACAAAAAAAGCATTGCCGCGATCCGACACCTGCTGCGTGGCAACCTCGGAGAAGTCGTTCGAGAGCTCGAGAAGAAGATGCAAGAAGCCTCCGAGGCGTTTCGTTTCGAAGAGGCTGAGCAATACAAATTAAAATTGGCGTCTGTCCGAAAATACCAGGCCAAGAATACCATTGTGCATCCGGGCATTGATGACGTAGAGGTATACACGGTCGTGCAGGATTCGCGGTGTGCTTATGTCAATTTTTTGCGGATTCTAAAAGGAACCATCACCAAAGGGCACACCTCTGAAGTGAGGCGTAAACTGGGAGAAGAACCCAAGGAAATTCTCGAAGCCGCAATCGTGCAGATGCGCGATAAATTCGGAAGCGATTCCCCTCAGGTTTACACGCCATTTGCCATCGACTTGCCCCTCGAAGGGGTTTCCTGCCATGTACCCCAGCGGGGGGACAAGTTGCGGTTGATCGAAATGTCCGAACGGAATGCCCGGTTTTTCATGCGGGATCGACAAAAACAGTTGGAGCAAACCCAGCCCGAAGCAGCCACCCAACGGCTCCTCGAAACGGCAAAAGAAGACTTGCGGCTCAGCGAATTGCCCGTGCACATTGAATGCTTTGACAACTCGAACATCCAGGGAACCAATCCCGCCTCGGCATGTGTCGTTTTTAAAAATGGAAAACCCGCAAAGTCCGATTACCGAAAATTCAACATCCGAACCGTGGATGGGCCCGATGATTTTGCTTCCATGACAGAGGTCGTGCATCGCCGATATAGCCGTCTTTTAAAAGAAAACGAACCCCTGCCGCAACTCATTGTCATTGATGGCGGAAAGGGCCAGTTGAGCCATGCATTAGAAGCCTTAGAATCCATTGGATTGCGGGGCAAGATTGCCATCATCGGCATTGCAAAGCGGTTGGAAGAAATCTACTATCCCGGTGACCAGCTTCCGCTCTACTTGGACAAACGGTCTTCCACGCTCAAGTTGATCCAACACCTTCGAAATGAGGCACACCGCTTTTCCCTCGAACATCACCGCAAGCGACGCAGCAAAGCCGCGTTGCGATCGGAATTGGATGAAATCAAGGGCGTTGGCCCCAAAACACGGCACGAATTATTGGCCCATTTCAAAACCGTAAAAGCCATCGGTGAAGCCTCCATTGACGACTTGACGAAAGCAGTCAATCTCAAAGTAGCGCGTGCAATCCACACGCACTTCGAAGCCAAAAAGTGAATCTGCGCTTAAGCGAGAAAACGCTTCTTGACCGCATCGTCCAAATGCAAAGCACATGAAAATGGTGATGCCCGATGGCGATTGCGTGCAACCGCATCGTATGCCGCATTCCCCCAACGCGCGGGCACAATGGTCAGAACGAACCGAGCAACCATACGCAAGGGAGCGCGCAATTCGTGGCTCAAAATTGCAAGGCCCGAAAATTTGTCATGTGCTTTCTCTCCGTCCCAAACCAACAAAGAAGGATAAGGTTTTTCAACTTGCGCCGGCGATAATCGGTCACGCGCAGCCGTGCCTTGCAACGGCGCAAAATGCACCTGGCAACCCTTGGCTTCCCAGTTTAAAAACTGGAGAACGGCCCGATTGCAGAACCCACATTCTCCGTCAAAAAACAAGATTACCATCGGAATCGAGGCTCCGTCATGCCGTGGGTCAACGCATGGTATCCTTGCACCAATTCTTCCACCACTTGTGCCGCCGGGACAATCGCATCGATCTGGCCACTGACTTGACCAATCTCCAATTCCCCTTCCTCTAAATCGCCTTCGAACATGCCGCGTTTGGCGCGACCGCGGCCGAGCAATTCAGACAACGCTTCCAAATCAGAGCCATTCGCCTCAGCGGCCGCGACTTGCTGTGCAAACGGATTGTCCAACAAACGGACAGGAGTGAGCGGCTTCAAACGCAATGCTGTATCCCCCTCCTTGGCCGCAATCACCCGCTCCTTGAACGCCTGATGCGCCGAAGATTCGTGGGTTGCCACGAACCGACTGCCAATTTGAACCCCTTCGGCTCCCAAAGCAAAAGCGGCCAAGATCGAGCGCGAACCTCCAATTCCTCCAGCGGCAATGACCGGCACGTCCAAGGCCTCCGACACTGCCGGAACCAAGCACATGGTTGTGGTCTCTTCTCGGCCGTTGTGCCCTCCCGCTTCAAAGCCTTCTGCAACAACCGCATCCACTCCAGCCGCTTGCGCCTTCAGCCCAAACTTCACACTGCTCACCACATGAACGACCTTGATGCCGTGTGATTTGAGGTGCTGAGTCCATGCCTTCGGATTGCCCGCACTCGTGAATACAATGGGCACTTTCAGCTCAACGATTGACGCCATGTGCTCTTCAATCGAAGGGTACAAAAGCGGAACATTCACCGCAAAAGGACGATTGGTGGCAGCTTGGCATTTCTGAATCTGATCGCGCAACACTTCCGGATACATGGAGCCTGCACCAATGATGCCCAAACCGCCTGCATTCGAAACCGCACTCGCCAATTCCCATCCACTGCACCAGATCATTCCCGCCTGGATGATGGGGTGTTGAATGCCGAATAATTGTTGAATGCGGTTCATGGTTGAAACAACTCCAAGTTAGCCTTTTCTACCGCGTCATTGCGCACCTGGGTTTTGAAAAAATCCCTTGCCCGTTCCGACATGGAGCCCCAACTTTCCGCATCCAAAGCCATCGCCTCGGACAAACCTGATTGCCAGATGTCCTCTTCCAATGGCCAATCCCATCCAATTCCTTTTTCCTGCAGTTGCCTCCATGGTGTCCGATCACTGATCAACACGGGACAACCGTGGGCCCAGGATTCGACAATGGAATGGCCAAAATTTTCTTGCGTCGTCGAAGAAAGCAAAAAATGAGCAGCTTCGAAATGAGTCGGCAATTCCGAAGGAGGCATTCCTCCGAGAAATCGAACCTTAACCGCCTGTTGTGCATCTGCCATGGCTTGCAGTTCCCGCTGGTACAATTCATCTTCTACCGGGCCTATAAAGTCCAATTCCACCGGCCGAGAAGCGTTTGCGCGGAGCAGAGCACGCAAACCAAAATCAAGGTTCTTCACACGATGAATGCGTCCAATCACAACAATTCTCCAACGATCCGAGGGGCGCGCAGGGTTTGTGGGCGGCAGTGATGTCGGAAGATTTTGCGCTATTCGAACTTGTGCCGGATGAAAATGCATTTGGACTTCCTTCGATTCATTCGAGGTCGATGCGTGCCACGTGACTCCCTTAAAAAGGTCGAGCATCCGCGCAACACTCAAAAACACCCGTTTTTTCAATGGTTTGATGCTCAAGGCAGCGCTTCCCAGCATGCCCCGCGGTGCCAACACCACGCGCATGCCTGCTCGCTTCCGTGTCAATCGAAGCGGAATGAGGGCATGCTCTTTCGAAAACATGCTGTTGAGATGAAGCACTTGCGGCTTGATTTCATCCAATATCCTTCCCCACGTGCGGCGATCCAATGTCCCTTTGCTGCAGTAACGAACCTGGACCGAAGCATCACCGACCTTCATCTCATTCCAGGCGTCTCGCTTGACGTCCAATGCTTCTGCTTCTCCCAAGTCATGAGCACCGGTTACTACCCAAACATCATGGTGCTTCGCGAGAAGTGCACACAGGTTGAAGGCACTGCGGATGGGACCTCCTGCGCGGTATGCGGGAGGAAACCAGTCGGCCGATATGACAATCCGAAGGCGCCTCACTGGATTGCGTTTTCTTTCATCCAATGGCCCAAAACGACCAAGGTCCAAAGCCTCGAAAAAGTCCACCGCGCATCCCCCTTGAGGAATGCCATCCAGATGCGATCAATTTCTCGTTTGGAGATGCCATCAATGCCCGACAAATACGCCAAACCTCCTTCGCAAGTCGCCTTTAAATCGCGCTTCATCCATTGCTCCCAAGGCAAAACAAAGCCCATTTTAGGTCGGTGGATGACTTCGTCAGGAAGCAAATCAGGAATTGCATCTGTGAGCAATTGCTTCGGGGTGTGCGGCCACTTCTGATCGTCTGGTGTGGCCATTGCTTCCAGTACCAGGTGGTGATCCAGAAACGGAACCCGCACTTCCAATGCATGCGCCATCGACATTTGATCTGTATCCCTGAGCAGCGTATGGTTCATGTAAGTGCCCATTTCGGCCAAACTCACTTTGGATAAAAATGGCAATGCAAACCCCTTGCTTTCCGGTGCAATCTTTTGGCTCAACCACTGGTAGACTTCGTTGGGGATTTGGGCGGCTTGGGGAGCCAGTTTTCTGAGGTCCGATTCCAAGAAAATTTGACGTGACAGCGGATAAGTGTGCTCCAAATCAAAATAATCTCCGCCGAGGAGTGCGGCCATCTTTCGTGATGTCGCGTCCTTCTTGCTCGCGGAATAAACCGCTCCCACCGACTTGCGCAACCCCTTTGGCCAAGAGGCTAACCAGCGCTTTTCCAGAAGCTGCTGCGACCGTTTGAAAACCGGATAGCCCGCGAAACTTTCGTCCCCTCCCAATCCACTCAGCGCAACCGTGATTCCTTCTTTCTTCGTCGCGGCACTCACGACATACGTGTTTGGGCCATCGCCTGAGGGGTGATCCATCGCCGACAAGGCATCTGGTACTTGATGCAAAAAATCTTGGCTTTCCAACCGGATTTCATGGTGGTCGGTATCAAAGCGTTTGGCCACCATTCGGGACCAAGTACTCTCGTCAAATTCTCCCTCGTCAAACGTAACACTGAAGGTCGAAACTTGTTGGTCCGTTGCAGACTTCATCAGTCCTACAATGGCACTTGAGTCAATCCCTCCCGATAAAAAAGCGCCAAGAGGGACATCCGAACGCATCCTCAAATCCACCGCTTTCTCCATGGCACTGCGAATGCGTTTCAATCGCTCCGGGCGCGGCAGTTCACGTTCAATCTTCGCGGCTTCTGAAGCCAAGTCCCACCATGCGGACACGGTGGTTTCTTCTCCTTGCAAACGCATCCAATGGCCTGCAGGCAGCATGGAAACCCCCTGAATAATGGTTCGCGGAGCATGCACCGTTTGGTACCGAAGGTAATCGGCCAATGCAATTGGATCGTGTCGCTTATCTATCCAACCCGAAGCAAGCAAGCTGCGCACTTCGCTCGAAAAAATCAATCCTGAAGGCGTCTCAGCAAAATAAAGTGGTTTGATGCCCATTCGGTCGCGCGCCAACAAGAGTTCCCGCTTTTCGTTGGACCAGAAGGCAAACGCAAACATGCCATTGAAGCGATGCAATGCTGCCGCACCCCAAGCTTGCAACGCGGCAAGCACAACCTCGGTGTCGGACTCGGTTTGGAACCTGAACCCCCCCTTCAACTCCTCCCGCAACTCCCGGTAATTGTATACTTCTCCGTTGAATACGATAACGTCTCCGGTTGATGCATGAATGAAAGGCTGATTGGAGTGTTCTTGGGTGTCGATGATGCTCAATCGACGGTGCCCCAGCATCACTTCAGCATCGGATGTCCATACCCCCCTCGCATCCGGACCACGGTGAGCGATTTGCTCCGTCATTCTTTCAAGCGCCGCTGACGCAGATTCGCTGGTCGCTTGGCTAGGAATGCCGAATATGCCCGTAATTCCGCACATGAAAAGTTAGTTGGATTCGCTTTCGCGTGATTGCTTCATTCCATCCCACCCCTGCGCTTTCAGCGGAGCTTCGACGCCGTTTTTCGTCACCAGTGTTTTTTCGGACGTGTCCTCCACCATGTGGCCAATGATCGAAAGTTTGGGCAGGTTCCGCACCTTTTCAAATTCCGATTGGTCAATGGTGAACAACAATTCGTAGTCTTCTCCTCCACTAAGCATACACAACGTCGGGTCCAAATTGAAGGCCCTAGCCGTTTCATAAGCGTGGGAATTGATGGGCAATTTATCCTCATAGATGCGAACCCCACAGCCTGAAGCAGCGCACAAATGAAACGTTTCGGATGCCAATCCGTCCGAAACATCAATCATGGAAGTTGGCTTCAAACCCAAATCCTTCAACTCACGAATGATATCGGTACGTGCTTCGGGTTTCAGCTGCCTTTCCAATAATTCTTGGTGATCTGAAAGGTCCGGTTGCGCCATCGGAGCAGATTTGAATACTTCTTTTTCACGCTCCAAAACCTGCAGCCCCATGTACGCGCTTCCCAAATCACCGGATACCACCAACAAATCCCCCGGCTTCGCCCCTGATCGCGTCACTGCCTGATCGGACGAAACGAGGCCAACCGCTGTGACGCTGATCATCAGTCCGGACAACGAAGACGACGTATCGCCACCCACTAAATCCACTCCGTATACTTCGCATGCTTTGTGGACGCCTGCGTACAATTCGTCCAGTGCCTCCACCGAAAACCGACTGCTCACAGCAATGGAGACCGTAATCTGTGTCGGAATGGCGTTCATCGCGCAAATGTCACTGAGGTTGACCGAGACCGCTTTGTAGCCCAAATGCTTCAATGGCACGTAGGACATATCAAAATGCACGCCCTCCACCAGCATGTCCGTGCTCAAGACCACCCTCTTATCTCCGGAATCAATGACTGCAGCGTCGTCTCCAACACCCAAAAGCGTGCTGGACTGCTGGTGTTTGATTTCTTGGGTAAGCCGGCGAATCAATCCAAATTCTCCTAACTGTTCGATTTCGGTGCGTTCCATGATTCAAAGGTACCGAATCAGCGGCATACACCACCTTTGATTAGGCCCCGTTCAGGACTGCTTCGGCGGTGCGTCCGCAACGTTCAAGATCTCACCCGTGAAGTGCAAGTTCATCGCCGCAAAAGGATGGTTGAAATCGACAATTACCGAATTCAATCGAACCTCGGCCACCACACCAATGACTTCGTCGCCATCCTCGGTTTCCATCGGAACAACCTCTCCCTCCTCGAAAACAGATTCGTCGAGCTCTCCGTCTACGATGAATGCCGATTTAGGCACCTCAACAAATGCCTCTTCGTCCTCCTCTCCGTACGCTTCATCCACCGACAAACGAAACGCAAATGAGTCGCCCTTCTTCATGCCGAGGAGCGCGTTCTCCAATGCCAACAGGACCTGACTTTCGCCAACCATAAAGCCAAATGCTTCATCAGCCGGGCAAATTTCAAGTTCTTCCCCTTCTGGGCTGTCTTCTCTCAAGATGTAACTGATCTCGACGTATTTGCCACTGGCAATCTGCAATTCATTCATGCGGCGAAAGTAGTCCGTTGGCGTAAATTGCCAACATGCAACTGCCATTTCATTTTCGCCATTTTTTTCTCTTTTCCCTCGCCATTGTGCTCACTGGATTGATCTCACAAGCGCAAGAGGGCGAACGAACTTTTCGAAAACCACGTGTCTTTCAGCCGGTCCAGTGCCACCATTACCGGCAACTTTCACCCGAGCGTGAAGCCGTGAAGCCCTCGCCACAGCCGCGATGGATGATGAATTACGACATGGCGCCTTCCATCGCCCGAAGCGATTCCTTCAACATCAGCACCTACGAACTCGACCTGGACGTCACCGCCTACACCTACCAGCAACTCGTCGCCCATGCCACGATTGGATTGGAGGTGCTCGATGCGACAGCACAAGACCTTTGGTTCGATTTGGTGGAGCTAACCGTGGACAGCATTCACATCAACGGTGTGAATGCTGATCATGCGCAAACCGAATCGCAACTGCACGTTGAGCTGCCCGAAGCGGGCTGGCAAACAGGAACAGCCTATGAAATTGAGGTTTGGTACCAAGGTTCGCCTTACCAAGACCCGTATTGGGGTGGGTTTTATTTCGTTAGCGATTACATCTACAATTTGGGCATCGGACTCACAACCATTCCCCCCAACTTTGGGAAGGTGTGGTACCCTTGCTTTGATAATTTTGTCGAGCGCGCAGCGTACACCTATCATGTGACCAGCGCCGGAGGGCGCCGTGCCCACTGCCAAGGAACCCTGATTGGCGAATCCTTCCTCGGAGGCGATACACTGACCCGCAGTTTTGAACTCACCCATCCAATCACTACCCACCAATCGGCGATTGCGGTGGCGCCGTACGTGGATTCCAATTATGTGCACACCGGAAACTACGGTGACATTCCTGTTCGACTCACCGGAAAGCCCGAGCAAATCAATGCCATGGCGAATAAATTTCAAGAGTTGGGGTTTGCCATTGACGCGCTGGAATACTGGTGGGGACCATACGCTTGGGAGCGTGTTGGCTATGTCCTTACCACGGATGGTGCGCTTGAAATCCCAACCAACATTGCCTATCCGCAGTTCATGGTTGGAGAAGGGCTTGTAGCCAATGGTGATTTGTTCAGTCATGAACTCGGGCACCATTGGTGGGGCGACCTGGTTGCACCCACCATTCACAATCACATGTGGTTGAAAGAAGGTCCCGCTGAATACAGTTCGCACCTCTTTGTCGAATGGAAAGATGGTCCCGAAGAGTTTGTTGAAGTCGTGAAAGACAATCAGCAGTTCGTCCTCGAAGAATGTCACTTGCAAGACAATGGTTTTTACCCGCTTTCACCGATGCCGGATGAAGAAATTTATGGGCGGCATACCTACTACAAAGGCGCTTCGATCGTGCACAACCTCCGCGCTTACCTCGGGGACGATTTGTTCCGATCCAGCATGCAATCGGTCATCGCTGAACATTTCGACAGCCACATGGACGCCGAAGTTTTTGAGCAAACGTTGGAGGACATCACCGGTGTGGACATGACTCCTTGGTTCGAAGCGCAAGTCCTGCAACCCGGGTTTTCCACGTGGGTATTGGACTCCACCGCCCATGAATCGGGATCCACTGCTTCCACTCTTTTTCTACAGCAAAAACTCCGGGCTTGCGAAAATTACCACATGGCGGAACCACTCGATGTCACGGTTTGGGACGAAAACTGGAACCGATACGATACGCAAATCTCAGCCAATGGACAGTTCGACGAAATCACCATTGAACACCCCGGCATCGATGCCCCAGCGTATATCGCCCTCAATGCGAATGGAAAATTGAACCAAGGAAGGCTTGATTTCATGTATACCATCACGGAACCCGAAGGCATTCAAAATTTGCCTTGGGTCGAAATGCGCGTGGGATGCGATGCAATGCCGGAAGGTGACTCGGCCTTGGTGCGCATCGAACACCATTGGGCTGCACCAGATCAAGGGCCTGTCGAACCGTATGTGGACCAACTCAGCAACACCCACTTTTGGGTGGTTGACGGCATCTGGCCGGAAGGAACGCTGCTCGACGCACGCATCCAATATTATGGAAATACCCCCGACGGGCTGGATTACGATTTGTACGGCGACACCGAAGCCAATGGATTTCTGGCTTGGAGACCCGACGCAAGTTCGCCTTGGCAAGAGTGCCCGGCGTATGAATGGCAGCCCGGATCACTCACCAACGGTGCCGGACTGTTTCGAGTGTCAGACTTAAAGAAAGGGCAATATGCCTTTGCCAAAGGCGACGTCTCTGCAAATGTTGCAGAAGTCGAAATCACAGGATTAACCCTGTGGCCAAATCCCACATCTGAAACGCTCAATATCTCCTCGACCGCGGGCATTTCCGCTTTCCAAATTTTCAACGCAAAGGGCCAGCAAGTTGCCAATGTATCCAATACCAGTGCATCCAATGCCTTGACAATTGACGTCAGTGCGTGGGCGAAAGGATGGTACGTATTCGAGAACGTTCGAGGCGATTCGCAACGCTTTATGGTCGAGTGACCGGCATGCGCTTGACACGACCGCGGCCTGCAAGCCAAGCGGTTTCACCCTTGGGATCAAACCGCACAGTGTAGAAGGATGAGTCCGCCTCGGTGGTCCAGGTTTCTCCTGCATCCCATGATTGACTCACGCCCGGAATGCCAACTGCCCATATGCCTTGGCAACTGGAATTGGGGACAAATTGCACGCTTGAACGGTAACCGGGACCGTCATTGGGCGTTAATAATTCCCACTGCAAGCCGCCATCGTTTGAGACAATCTTATTGGCTGAATTGTCCTCCATTTCCTCCCAGTTTCCTCCCCACGCCATCCCTACATTTCCTTCATCAGGGCATCGAGCGACACTGAACATTCCGGTCATGGCGCCCCCTTGCATGATTGGCGTGTTGGAGACTGACCAATTCTTCCCACGATCCGAAGAATAGTATAGGCGGGACGAAACCCCTCCCGAAGCCATCCAAACCTCATCATCCTGGATGACCAAATTGCCATTGGAGGCCGCAAAAGCCGCTTCCTTTTGGCCCGATGCTGCCGTGGCCACTTGCGGCAATTCGGAACAGTCCAAAAGGTTCCATTGCCGTCCTCCGTCCCGGGTAATGAGCACGCTGAGGCATTCCGCTGTCGCATCTCCCATGGCCAAGCCTTCTTGATCATCCCAAAACGCCATGCTGTCGAAAAAGATGGCCGGATCCTTATTCACGTAAACGGAATCCCAAATGGCCCCATCCAAATCGCGGCGAAACAACACGGCAGGCGAAGCGATGGTCAATGCAAATGCCGCCTCATTGGTCACTGCTATGGATCGAAAAGCCGGCAAGGTGCCGTCACTCAACCGCAAGGTGTCCACCTGCCAAGACGCGCCATCGTCCATGGAATGGCCCACCAAACCGTTTGCACCCGCCCACCAAATGCCCTGTTCAGCCGTGACCTCAAGAGCACGAATGCTGCTTTCAAACTCCCAAACCAATGGTTTGGGAGGGTCTGCGGGGGTGCAGCTGAAAAATAGAGCCGTTGCCAATCCAATGCCGATCAACGTGATTCTCATTCCTCTTGTTTCTTTGGTTCCGCCCATTGCAAGGAACGCACGACGGCTTCTGCCTCGCGCATGTACTCGCGCTTGTCAAAATAAGGTGCATAGGTATAGCCCTCGACCGTGACCAATTCCCCCGAACGTTCATCCAAAACAGTCAAGCTGTAAAACGGACCGCCCATGTAGTTGTTCTCAATCCTCCATAAACCGCGCAATTCAGAGGCAAATTGTCCGTTGAAGACGGTTTCTTCGTAGGAAGGGATGTACCGCATTTCAGTGGTCATGTACGAACCTTTTGTTGGGCCGGGAAGATGCGCACGCATGATGGCGTTTCGTTTGTCCAAACGGGCTTGCATTGAAAATTGCTGATCCGACGTGTAAGGCTCCCGATAAACCACGAACCCTTGCTGTACGTCATGATTATCCCCCCCTTTCATTCGTGTCAATTGCCGATCAATCCAACCCATTTCATCGTTTTTTTTAGCCCAACGCGCATCCCTCGGCAAGGTGAGTTCCAGGTGCATGCGTTCCGCCAGTTCGGCCTTGATCACCTCATTTTCATCCAGCGCCATCAATCGCCCAAAACGATCAACTTCCGTCCGATGTAAAATGCTTCGCATCTCCGCTCCGCGTTCCGCCAACGCAAGAGCCAGGCCGGCTGAGGTGCGTGCGGCCCCTTCTATGTATATCTGATTGCGCGCATATTTCTCACGGTAAATCGAAACGTTTGGAACTTGTGTGTCCACCCGATCGGCCAACTCCAAATCAATAATGTTGCGGTGTGGCTTCCAAAATCGATCAAACGATTCGGGCGTCAAGTGGACCAAATCAAACCAGGGCTCGTACTGCGGAAGCACCGGGAAAGGTTTGCCGAAAATTGAACGCAGCGTGTCCCCAACAGCTCCGGACCAAACCGTGTTCTCGCAGACGACAACGATTTCGCCTGAAGCGCCTACCTTTCCAGGCAGCGCATAGCGCGCGCCTTCTTGGCTTCCGCAACCGCCAATCACCAGCAAAGCGAGAAGCCATGTCGCTTTAATAGCTCTTGGGATTGGCATGGATGAGGAGTTTTTGACCAATCTTAATCATCGATCCTGATAAATCATTCCATTCGCGCAATTGCCGCACGCTCACGCCATATCGATCCGCGATCTTGCCCAAAACATCACCGCTTTTGACCCGATACGTCACCGGCTCAGGAACAAACACAATTTCCGGCGTCAACTCAGGTTTGTAATTGCTCACACTGTCCTGAAGTGCTAAAAAGGCGGGAATTTTGGACGAAGGGAGCACCAATGGCCAGTGTTCCACCGTCGCCGGAATCACATCCAAACGGTACATCGGATTGAGGTGTGCCACGTCCGATTGCTTGACTCCAACCGCCTGAGCAATTTGATCGAAACGCAATACTTCATTGACCATCACAGTATCAACGAACGCGTGCGGAGGACGAATATCGATGGGATAAATGTTATGCTCTGCGTGATATTCCATGAGATAAACCACAGCCATGAATGCCGGAACATAGTTGCGCGTTTCCCGTGGCAAATAAAACCGGATTTCCCAGAAATTCCGCTTTCCCCCGCTCCGGCGAATGGCGCGGTTCACGTTGCCCGGTCCGGCATTGTAAGCAGCTAATGCCAAATACCAATCTCCATAGGTCTTGTACAATTTGGAAAGAAAGACGCAAGCGGCCTCTGAACTGCGGTACGGATCTCGTCGTTCATCGATGTAAGAATCAATCCGCAATCCCTGGTATTTGGCCGTAGCATACATGAATTGCCAGAGACCTCGCGCCCCAGCATGAGAGCGCGCGGTGGGATTCAATCCGCTCTCCACCACCGGCAAATACTTCAATTCCATTGGCAAATCATGCCGATCCAAAGCCTGTTCAAATATTGGGAAGTACGCAGGTGCTCTGCCCAACATTGTACCGAGGTGCTTTCGCCTTTTGCTCGCATAAAACCGAACCCTTGAGTGAACTACGGGGTTCCAGTCCAAGTCCAAAGGCGAGGCTGCGCTCAAGACAGCCATTCGACGTTTCAGTTCAGCGGTATCCAATTGAGGAACCTCATCCTCCGCAAAATCCCGAATGTTCAGAAGAAGAGTATCCGATGAAACGCAGTGATGAGTACTGAGCCATTCGAGCCAATCCAACTCATGATCAAACAGAGCTGTATCCAATCCCACAGCTCCCACAGGAGCGGAATCAACAATGGGAGCAGGAATCGAATCCTGGCCCGTGCAATGCGCAGCCCATGCCATTCCAAGCGAAAGCAACGCAATCTTCATTCTCCGCACGCTGGCTATTCTTTCTCCTCTTTGTCGCTATCGGATTCAGGATTCGTTGCATCCTTGAATTCCTTTACGCCTTTGCCCAGTCCCTTCATGAGTTCTGGAATCTTTCTCCCTCCAAAAAGAAGCAACACAATCAGTGCGATGACAATAATTTGACCTGGTCCTACGGCTCCCATGATGCAATGTTTTGTGCGAATTTCAGAAGAAAATATCAATTTCAGCCCAGTCCAAGGCGGACGTTACCAACATCACAGACGGCAATTGTCGATGAGGCGCACTCCTGACACAACAGCCGCCACGATCGCAAAAGCTCCTTTCGGCACCTCATTGCCCTTCAACACCTCAAAACTTTCTCCGTTTACCGCGTCAAAATACTCCAATTGGATGTGTTCATTCTCAGACAAAGCCTTGCGGTTTGCCTCCACTGCGCTTCCAATAGAGTTCTGGGTGTCCGCTGCCTGCGCCACGTTCAGCAGGGCTTCGTGAAGCTTCAAAGCATGGACTCGACCCTCCTTGGGAATGCGCACATTTCGACTGCTCAAAGCTAGGCCATCCGCATCACGAATCAACGGGCATCCGACAATTCGGATGGAAGGAAACTCCAACCTTGCCAGGTGCCGAATGACGGCCAATTGTTGCAAGTCCTTCTCGCCGAAGAATGCCATTTGCGGCTGCACAATGTTGAAAAGCCGCCGAACCACCGTCACTACGCCATCGAAGTGACCTGTTCGCTTTTCACCTTCAAAAACGCGCGTAAGCGAGCCGTAATCCGAGGTTTCAGCGTGCGCACTATCGCCATAGATATTTTTCACCTCAGGCAGAAACACCACATCTACTCCTTCAGAACGCGCAAGCTCAAGATCCGGTTCGATGGTAGACGGATAATTCGAATAATCTGAGGAATCATTGAACTGCGTAGGGTTCACAAAAATGCTCAAGACCACCAGTTTTGATTCAGTCCTCGCTTGTCGCAGCAGCGAAGCATGGCCCGCATGCAAGGCTCCCATGGTTGGAACAAAACCAACATTTATGCCCTTCAGCCGATGAGGCTGTAGAAAATCGTCCAGCTCCCTTTTGCCGTGTATAACAACCATATGAATCAGTCTAAAGCGCCTGTTTACTTGGATTATTCGCCGAAAATACGTATATTTGAGAGTCTGTTGAACTAACCAATTTACTGGCCTCATGGAGAAAGCAAGAATCCTCTACATATCGCAACATATTGTTCCATTTTTGCCAGCTACCCAAATGAGTTCAGTCAGCAGAAATTTGCCTCAAGGAGTGCATGAAAAAGGTAGAGAGATCCGTGTTTTCACTCCACGATTTGGAAAAATCAACGAACGCCGGCACCAGCTGCATGAGGTAATCCGATTGTCCGGCATGAACCTAAATGTCGACGATACCGATCACCCGCTGGTCATCAAAGTCGCATCCATCCCTACGGCTCGAATGCAGGTTTACTTCATCGACAATGAAGAATACTTCAAGCGCAAAGCCGTTCTGCACGATGCAAAGGACAAGATGTTCGAAGACAACGATGAGCGGAGCATCTTCTTCGTTAGAGGTGTTCTGGAAACCGTGAAAAAACTTGGATGGGCCCCGGATATTATTCACTGCAACGGATGGATGACCAGCTTAGCACCCCTCTACTTGAAGCAGGTCTTCAATAAAGATCCATACTTCGCTGAGAGCAAAGTGATTTGCAGCATCTACGACGAAGGGTTTGAGGGAAGTTTAGATGCAAGAATGGCAGAAAAAATGAAGGCTGATGGCTTGAGCGAAGAGTCATTGGAGCCCATTGCCACTCCTACTTTTGACGCCTTGAACAACTTGGCCATTGCGCATGCTGATGGATTGATCGTAGGGTCTGAAAACATCAGTGATGCTACGATGGACGCGATGAAAGCGACCGGATTGCCCATGCTCAACTATCACGGTGAAGAGGGTTATGTCGGCGATATAAACAATTTTTACGATTCGATTTTGGAGGGAAAGGCTGAGGCTGTCTCGTAATTGTTGAACTTCGCGGCATGTTGAAACTCATCGCCGGAACGCACGCGGCAGTCTGGGCTAGTATAGGAGGGATAGCCATCCTCGCAGGATGTAAACGACCCGATACGGAAGTGGGGCTCGAATACGCACAGGACGATTTGCTCACGCTTTACCAAACGGATACCATTGCAATGGAATTCGTCACGGTGCGAGAGGATAGCCTAGAGACAGGCGGCGGACCTGCCAGAGGATTGAGCACTGCCATTTTGGGAAACATGGAGCACCCAAAGTTTGGTATGCACTCCGCTGGGTTTGTCACTCAATTGCGGCTCATTGAACCGGATTTTGACTTTGGCGAAGCACCGACCATTGACAGCGTCTATCTCTCCTTGCGATACACCGGAGCCTCCTACGGCGAACTCAGCCCCCAGGCCGTTCAAGTTTACGAATTGGCGGATACGTTGAGCGCAGACACCAGTTATTATTCCAACCAGTCCTTTCCTCACGTAGAAGAAGCGCTTGTAGATGCGACACAGCAGCCAACGGTTCTCAATCCTGGCCAAAGCCTCTACCTAGGTGATGACACGCTCGCGCCGCAAGTCCGAATCTACCTCAACAATGATTTTGGACAGCGTCTTCTGGATGCCGGGGCCGAAGTGTACGATTCGAATCAATCTTGGAATGAGTATTTCCCAGGCATCAAGGTGTTGCCCGATCCCACAATGGGTGGTTCTGGTGCAGTGGGCATCGATATCAGCAGCGGGATCAGTAAAATGACCCTGCACTTTCACAACACCACTGATACCACGGTTTTCGAATTTAATATCAGCACGCTGTGCGTACGGAACAACTTGTTTTCCCACAGCTGGTACCCGCCTTTTCAAGCATTGGATGAACCGATGATCGCTTCTGTTCCCGGCAACGAAATCGCCGGAGTGTTTTCTGGAGCAGGCCTCAAAACACGCATTCGTTTTCCGGAACTCATGGAGTGGAATGAACAACGGGACGAGGACCGTGCTGTGCACAAAGCAGAACTGTTTTTACCGGTTGCTCCTGAAAACAATGATGCCCGCTATCCCATTCCTACCGATCTTTTCATCCTGACCGAAAATGAAGACGGACAAGCGATTTCAACCCCGGATCAAAACTCCATTGGATTGAACATCAATGGCAATTACGATCCCGTCGAACAAGCGTACCGGTTCAATATTTCCCAAACTTTCCAAGGCATGCTGAATGGCACACTCGCCAGCGATGACCTGTACGTTGTAGCTTCCCGTGGTGGAATTTCACTGGCCGGAGTGCGCTTGAATGGGCCAGATGCGGAAACACCCCTAACGGATACAACGGGTGTTCGTCGAGACGCCCGTATTGTTGTGACATGGAGCGAATGATTCGTTTCGTATTTTTGTTAGGATAAATCTCAAGGCGACATGTGTGGAATTGTAGGATACATCGGTGAAAAGGACGCGTTTCCTATCATCATCAAAGGGTTGCAGCGCCTGGAATACCGGGGCTATGACAGCGCTGGAGTCGCCTTGCAACAGGACAACGACGAACTCACTGTTTACAAAAAAAAGGGAAAGGTCCAAGACCTCCTTGATTTCGTAGGCGACGCTGACACTTCCGGATCCAGTGGGATTGGGCACACACGGTGGGCTACCCATGGACCGCCCAACGATGTCAATGCACACCCCCACACGGCTCGGCTCGGACGACTCTCTATCATTCACAATGGCATCATCGAGAACTACGAAGCGCTTCGTAAAAGTTTAGAAGCCAGTGGTCATGCCTTTGTCAGTGACACTGACACGGAAGTCCTGATTCATTTGATCGAAGAGGTTCAAAACCGGACCGATTCAACGATTTGTGAAGCGATTCAAATTGCATTGCGCGAAGTCGAAGGAGCTTATGCCATTGTCGTAATGGACGCCAGTATGCCTAATTTGCTGGTGGCGGCGCGAAAGTCGAGTCCGCTGGTCATTGGTGTTGGCGCCGAAAATGAATACTTCGTTGCTTCTGACGCTACCCCGATTGTAGAATACACTCAAAACGTCATCTACTTGGACGACGAAGAAGTGGCGGTCATGCATCGGGAAGAGGGATTGATCATCCGCAACTTGGACAATGTCAAGATTACGCCCGAAGTGCATGAGTTGGAGTTGCAAATCGAAGCCATCGAAAAGGGCGGCTTCGACCATTTCATGCTCAAAGAAATCTTTGAGCAACCCAATTCCATTCATGATTCATTCCGAGGCCGGATGAGCATCCAGCGAAACGAAATCAAATTATCGGGCATCGACCAACACTGGAAACGATGGGAAGGCGCACAACGCATCCTGATCATTGCTTGCGGGACGAGCTGGCATGCTGGTTTGGTGGCTGAATACTTGTTCGAAGATTTTGCCCGAATCCCGGTTGAAGTGGAATACGCCTCAGAGTTTCGGTACCGGAATCCCATCATCCGCTCCGACGATGTCGTCATTGCCATATCCCAATCCGGCGAAACAGCCGATACGCTTGCTGCCATTCGCTTGGCGAAAGAACAAGGAGCTCATGTATTCGGCATTTGCAATGTAGTAGGCTCAAGCATTGCGCGGGAAACAGACAGTGGGGCATACACCCACGCCGGACCCGAAATTGGCGTTGCATCAACCAAAGCCTTCACGGCCCAGTTGACCGTGCTTACTTTGATTGCGATGCACGTAGGCCAGCGCAATGGCAACCTTTCAAGCAAGCGCTTCAGTCGCCTCCTCGTTGAGTTGAATTCCATTCCTGAAAAGGTTGAACAGCTGCTCAAACAAGATGCAAAAATCAAAGAAATAGCGGTCAAATTTCAGCACAACGAAAATGCACTCTATTTGGGGCGAGGCGTGAACTTCCCCGTGGCACTCGAAGGTGCGCTGAAGCTGAAAGAAATTAGTTACATCCATGCAGAAGGATATCCGTCTGCCGAAATGAAACATGGTCCCATTGCTTTGATCGACGAAGAAATGCCCGTATTCTTCGTGGCCACAGCGGACGACGTTTATGAAAAAGTGGTTTCAAATGTTCAAGAGGTCAAAGCGCGAGGCGGCCGGTTGGTAGCATTGGTCACTTCCGGCAACAGCGACTTGAAATCCTTAGCTGAATTCGTCATCGAAATCCCCAAGTGTGATCAGGCATTGGCGCCTTTATTGACGACCATTCCGCTCCAGTTGTTGAGTTACCATATTGCCGTCCTGCGCGAATGCAATGTGGATCAGCCACGAAATCTAGCGAAATCCGTTACGGTCGAATGAGGCAAAAGAGAATTTGAAAATGAAAAAGATCCATTGATCAGGGTTCTAAGATCATGTTCTTGAATGGCCCTAGGGGCTCTTCCGGGGACAATACGCCTCCAAAAAAACAAGGCTGAACGCCTCAGGCACTGATGAGATCATTCGAATCCAATCCCCCTAAGCCCATCAACATCCTATCCGTCATGCGTTACACTTTTGCCTTCATCCTTTTCTTCGGCGCGCTATCGAGTCAAGCGCAAAACGTGTTTTCCGCCCAATATGCGAATCAAGCCGACGTAGCTGTTTTTGTCGTTGACTACGAAAATCAGTGCGACTTAAAAGTGTTCAAGGTCGACTATGCCAACCAAGCGAAAGGAAACGAGGGATTGTGGTATTTCGTGGATTACGCCAACCAAGCGGATCATAAAATCTTCTTCGCGGAGTACGGAAACCAAAGTGATTTGAAAATCTTTTTTGTGCCGTACAAGAACCAGGCTGGCTGGCGCAACAAGTCCAAACAGCACCTGTTGTATTGATTCGTTGCTGGAA
>ENA-UOXV01000249-UOXV01000249.1-marine-metagenome-genome-assembly--contig:-NODE-249-length-73105-cov-7.034073_pt1 | contig 73105 bp, 71 predicted proteins | sample MGYA00238165_ERZ766961 | MGnify/ENA primary metagenome ERZ766961 (study PRJEB28924, sample SAMN03173240) | marine metagenome | biome: Marine; feature: Water; material: Subsurface seawater | place: North...
TGCGGAGAGAGGGGGATTCGAACCCCCGGTACGCGTTTCCACGTACGCCAGTTTAGCAAACTGGTGGTTTCAGCCACTCACCCACCTCTCCGGTTTGCATTTGTCGCGAATATCGCCACAAATAATTTAAGTTGAAGAGGGACGCCAGTTTAGCATCCGCCAGCCGGCGGATCAGCCACTCACCCACCTCTCCGGTTTGCAATTTGAATTATGACATTCAAACGGGCGACAAAATTAATATTTCATCTATTCAAATCAACATGAAATCAAAATATTCGGAAATTAAAAACTCCAGCGGGTTCGAATGAATACCGAATTGCCCAAACTTCCTAAATCACTGCCCTTTTTACCAAAGTACATTTGGGCTACCATACCGATGTCCCAATTGTTAGAAATCGAATAGCCAATGTTAGGAGTTAGAAAAACGAAATCGATACCCTGAGCGTATATAGCAGCCATTCCTCCGGTAAGCAGCGGATTAAATTGCCAAGTGTATTGCGCAAAATAGGAAAGGGTGTTCGGCATCAAGTTTTTAGGAGAAAGTGTGCTTCCGATGAATAGACTGCTGTTGGTGGAAACCAAAGAGTCGACTCCAGCAGAGTTGTAAAAGACTGAAAGAGCTAAATAACTTGAGTTTTTGAAGGTAATATCATAGGTAACAGAAGCGGATAAAACCCCGATGGAATCGAGATTTTGCGTTGGGTGAAAATAGCTCAGTTCACCTTTAAAGCCACCTGTTTTTATGTTACCAGCCCATCCAACTCCAAGGGCTATATCACGTCTATAAAGTCCACCTAGTATTTGATAATCATATCCTCCTTTGTTGAAACGGTATTTAAAGGCGCCAACATGCTTGGAAGCGTATGCTGAGGGACTATAAGTAACTTCTAAGCTGTTCATTCCACCTTTTAAGAAGCGTTCCACTCGAATGGCATCAGCACCAGGTCTTTCCTCATAATCAAAATCGGAAAAATTGTAAACGTTAAAAAGGTCGTTTGGATTCCAAACTAAATTAAGCCCCCAATTAATTCGTTGCCTTCCAATGCGCACATTCCATTTATCGTCGGCATAATTAAACCAGATTCGGTCGATAGCACTCAGAAGGAATACAGCTTTGTCTTCATACAAGGGGAATGATAAGTCAACAATACCATTGTCTTGATCGAGCAAGTCGGCATAAAAAGGATTGAGTTTCTTCGTTTCGCCATAAAAGAATCGATTCCGAAGTTCTAATCCAAAGCTTAGTTTTTGATTTGGTAAGTATCTAAAGTTTAATCGATTGTGAAGAAAGTTGTCTTGCAGCATCGAGTCTCCACCAGTGAAATTCACCGAATGCAGGTCTTTCAAATAACCCCGTACTTGAAACTTTTTAGTTTCAGCTTGAGCTAAACTAATACTAGAACCCAAGAAAACAAATAGTAAAATACTTAGGAGTGATTTCACCTTTTCTCGTCGGATTTAATCATTCCATCTTCTAAGGTAATTACCCTTCTAGCTCTTTCAATTACGCGCTGGTCGTGAGTCGAAAACAAGAAAGTAATGCCTTCTTCTTTGTTTAGCTGAGCCATAATATCAAGTAGCTTGAAAGCACTCGCAGAGTCTAAATTGGCAGTTGGTTCATCCGCGAGCACAAAGTCAGGTTTAGAGGCTAGGGCTCTTGCAACCGCTACTCGTTGCTGTTGCCCTCCTGATAATTGAGATGGTCGTGCATCCATTCGATCACCTAAACCTACTTCTTTGAGCAAACTTTCTACACGCTCATCTCGTTGGTTTTTTGCGATTTTTTGAAGAAGCATGATGAATTCTGTATTCTCCTTTGCAGTAAGTACAGGGATCAAATTATAGCTCTGAAAAACGAACCCAATATGATTTAACCTGAAGTCAATCAATTGGTTAGGTTTCATTCCTGAAAGCTCATTTCCGTTTACTTTAATATTACCTGTAGTGGGCCTATCCAATCCGCCAATAATATTTAAGAGCGTGGTTTTTCCACTTCCAGATGGTCCTACGATTGCTGTAAATTCATTGTCTTCAATTTGAAGGTCAACCTCATTCACCGCTTTCACGGGAACAACTCCTTCATAAACTTTGCTAAGCTTATTTGCTTCAATTACTAGATGGCTCATATCTTTCTGATTGCTTCAACTGGTTTTAAACTCAAGGCTTTTAATGCCGGATAAATAGCTGCTAAAAGAGCCATAAATACGACCATAATGGTGACGTCTAAATATTTTGCTGCTTCTAGGTAAGGGTAGATTACATTTGAAAAGCCCATTTCTTCATATACATCAGTTGCTAAGTTGATTCCGACTTTTCCGAAATAAGCAATCGACACATAAGAGAAGAGCAGTCCAAGTGGTGCTCCAATCATACTTACAAAAATGGTCTCCCACATGATCATCATGAATACCTTGCTCTTAGTCATACCAACAGCCATGAGCATACCAATTTCTTTAACGCGCTCAAGTACAGCCATCAACATGGTATTTACAATGCTGAAAAGAAGAGCGACCAAGATGATTCCTACTATGATGTAGAGATAAACATCAAATATGTCGATGATATAACGCATACCTGGACTTAGGTCAGGCCATGCTAATACTTCTTGATCTTCAAATTGTCCTTGGTATTCTTTAGCTAAGGGGTCAGACAGATCAGAACTATTACTTAAAACTGCAATTTCGTGCACATCATTATCCTGAATCTTAAGTAGGTTTCTTAGGTCTGATTGGCGTACAAAAACATTGAGATCATCAAAAATTCCATTGCCAGTTTTATAGAAGCCTACAATTCTGAATACGGCAGCGGTAATTTCGCCGTCGAGATCTTGAACCGTAACCACGACTTTATTCCTCAATTTGAGTTTATATTTCTCGGCGAAACGGGTGCTCACTAAAATAGGATTTCGTTTAATGCCTTCGAAATAGCTTCCTTCCTTTAGTCTTGTGTCTAGCTTGGTGACTTGTTTTTCATCGTCCAAATTGATCCCGACAATTTTGGCAGAGCCATTTTTATTTGCCGAGGCGACCATGCCCATTGCAATTAACCGAGAACTATAGCCTATTATTCTGTCGTCTGCATTGAGCTGTTTTTCTATTTCTGAAGTGTTTTCTAGATAGAGTTCAGTCTTGAATTCTTCGCGGTAGTCCTTTTCGTGAAATTGGAAATGTGAAATTTCATATTGAATAATAGAGTTGATCTTTCCTTCCATCATTCCCTGCACAAATGCCGAGGCAAATACACCCGCCCAAAGCCCTAAAGCAATGGCGAATATGACAACGAAACTTCGAACACGGTTTCTCCAAATATTTCTCCAAGCAATTTTAATCAGCATAGCATTAACTTCTCATTTCATCTATCGCTCTTACGCGTAAGAGCTTGAACAGTGGATAAAGTGCTATAATAGAAGCAAGTATGGCTACTACAATAGCTTGATTTGCGAAAACCATTGGGTCGATAGAGGCTTGTACTACGGCTTCCATTCCATATTCTTCCGTCATTTCACTCATTTCACCTTCGATGGCAATCGGGTTGGCATACATATAGTAGCAAATTGGAAAGGCGCCAAACATCCCTAAGAAGGATCCTAGAATGCTAATGAGCATTACCTCTAGCCAAACCAAAACAGCCAACTGAATCCTTTTCATTCCTATGGCAATAAGCACCCCAAATTCCTTTCGCCGTTCGGCTAACATCATCAATACAGTTCCGAAGATTCCAAAGGAGATTACCATGTATAGAATAAACATGAAAACATAACCTTCTACACGATCTGCCTCAATCATGTCAACCAATTCGGAGTTTAATAGGGTCCAATCCATCACCTCATAATCGTCACTTAATGCTTTTTCCAAATCTTCACTAATCTGAAGAGAGTTCTTGTTGTTGTCGAGAATAAGCACAAGGTTGTTGATGTTGCCTTCTGTTGCATACAAGATCTGACTGAGTTTTAAAGGCATGAAAATCAGCTGCTTGCTCAGTTCAGGTGATCCAAATTTTACAATTCCTTTAATCGCATATTTTCCAGCAGCGCTGCTTCCATGATATCCTTGTCCAAGCAAGACTATGGTGTCACCCACACCCAGATCAAGGTATTCCGCAAGTCCATCTCCTATTAAAATCCCGTTGTCATCTTGACTCAAATAAGAGCCCTCGCTAACCCGTTCATCTAACTTATTGTACTGTGCTTCAAGTTGAGGGTCGATGCCAACAACCATGGAGCCCTTTGTTTGGTCTTCAGAAGCAACAAGTGCGAAAGATTCGATTCTGGGTAGTTGAGCTACCACGTTTTTATGAGAAGTAATTTGTGCTTTTAAGTCTTCGTCATGCACAAAGGACCAATCCAGGTTTTTCTCTTCCCAATAGTCCTTTGCATGAACTTGAATGTAGCCCATGAAATCTCCAATGGAGGCATCAATCATACGATCATATGTTCCCTCTTTTACGCTCATCATGAGGGAGCTGAGAATAACAGCAAAAAAGATAGAGGCTAAGGTGATGCCTGTTCTTCTCTTATTACGCCATATGTTTCTCCAAGCGAGCTTAGGAACTATCATTGTACTTTTCTCATGTTTTGTGTAGAGAAGAATTGTTCCTCTACAGGAATATCAAACTTTGCCAAATTTGTTACAAGAATGGTTTTTTGACCTTCTTTCTCCACTGGGATCATCTCCATACGTGTAGGGAGTTTTCGCCCTCCAAATTCCTTTACATCTGAAGAGTTCATGACATTAATTAAATAACCATCCTCATCGTAAAACTCAGCCTTTAACTGAAGGTAGTCTTGGATGTCTATCCAAAGCCTCACTTCACCCCAAACCACTGGAGCATCCTCTTTAGGGATTAAGATGATTTTCTTACAATTCCGACCTTCGATTAGGCTGTCACCTACAATTTTGTGGGTGTAATCTTCTACGATTGACGATTGTCTTACTAAATCATCATTCGTGAAATCAGTACCCATCCATGACTGCATCATCATACTTGGAGGCAGTTTAATCGAACGTTCAATTGAAGGAATCCAATTCCAAACTTCTTTCCCTCTTTTGAGCATTACTGTACCGCGGTATTTAGCAGGAGAAGTGATTAATACCAGGCCTAAATCTGTTCCTTTTGACCAGGACTTCATGCTCATTTCTCTAGACCATTTGGGCCGCTCGGTGATTATGGTCATTTCAATGTAGGAGCTCTCTCCTCGTTGAAGTTCATCTACTTTTTGAATAATCTCTTTAGCAGTTTGACCAAAGCTTGATAAGCTGAGTAAAAGCGCTATGACAATGCTAGTTTGTCTCATTTCAATAGTTGATTTATGTGTTTTTTAATATCGGCTTTTGATTGTTCAATCGGAAAATTGTCAGGATCCATCATGATATGCAACTGAATGCCATCAATCATGGCCATAAGCTGCCGTACCGCAAATTGTGGATCAGGTAAAGAGTAAGCCTCAAAGAAGGCCACCATTTTATTCATGAAATTTTGAAAGGGCGTCATCATAGCCTCTTGGAAAATCGGCGTTACCTCGGGCTGAGTAGAAAGCGCTACATAAAGTTTCCATCTCGGAATGTCTTTTTTGACAATATCATAAGACATATCAACCCAATCCATCATAATTTTCATATCCATTTTTTCGATGCTCTCAAAGTCGAAAACTTCGATAATATCCTGCATCAAATCAGCCATAATACCGCGCAATAAGTCCTCTTTACTCTCAAAATAATTATAGAGTAAACCCTTGGAAACCTCAGCTTTTAAGGCAATTTTACTTACTGAGGTATTGTGATAACCCTCTTCTGCAAAAAGATGGAAAGCGGCCGTAACGATTCGTTGCTTACTTTCGGCTCTTAATTCTTCAAATTGCTCTTTTGATCTAGGCGACAATATTTAATGATTGAACGTTCGGTCAAAACTAAGAGCTTTGCTTGCAAACATTTATGATCATTATCAGTTTTAATATCCTATGAAAAGAATTTTAATCATCACCGTAATTGCTGCTGTTGCAGCCCTCAACCTTAACTATTCAGGTGGGTCACCTGGAGGAAGAACAGGTTCACCATTTGATGCAACAACATGTGCTGTTGGTTGCCATGTTGGAACCCCTAGACTTGTAACAGACTGGATTACAACAGATATTCCAACTGCTGGTATAGTAGCCGGACAGACTTACACCATCACACTAGCAGCTTCAGATGTTACTGCAAATACCTTTGGGTTTGAACTACAAGCAGAAAGCACAAGTAATGGAGGAGAAGGGACTTTTGTACTTACTGATGCTACCAATACACAGTTAACTGGGACGGGAACTGTTACTCACTCTTTAGCGGGTACCCAAGGAGTTAACAATGCAAAAACTTGGAGCGTAGACTGGACAGCACCAAGCAGTGTTCCAGCTGACATCACTTTTTATGCCGCTGTAAACGCTGCGAACGGAGACAATGCAACTTCAGGTGATATTATTTATACAACCAAAACTCAAGTGAATATAGCTCCAGTAGGGATTGATGTGAATGCTAATTCAAGTTTATCTTTCTATCCAAATCCAAGTAAAGGACAGCTGAACTTTAGTCAAGAGGTTAGCAATGTGAGACTTTATGATCTTAGTGGTAAGGAAATATTCCAAGCTAATAACACCAAGGAATTGAATCTCGATAACTTAGTTAAGGGAGTTTACTTCTTGAGTTTCTCAAACGACCAAGAAGATCTTGTAGAGAAGCTAATTATCGAGTAAGCCTCGCTTTAGCAACTCCCCAAGATATCCAATCCAAAGATTTTTTTTCCAAGAAGGCTTCATCTATGAGGCCTTCTTTTTTTGCCGCCATTACCTGAATTAGACATTTTCTTCCAGAGTTTAAGGCAACACTTCTGTCGTGATGTTTGATTAAGAAATAGCGATAAGGATGTCCGTTCCAGTTTATCGGATAGTCACTCTCGAAGAGGTACCAGTGCTTATTTCCGTCTACAGTTTTACGTTGACTGAGTTCACCTCTTAAGAGTTTATGCCTTGGGGAATTCGTTAAACGAGGGTTAAGTTCAAAAAGTCCAATGGCCAGTTTCGTTCCGGAATAATTGGGAGTCTCCTTCAGTCTAGGAATCATAAAATCAAAGGGGATCCTAAAAGGAGCAAGGTATCCACGTACTACATCGAAGCGACTAAAACTATAGCTGAGGTACAATATGAAGTAGGTATAGCTTAAAATTTGAGCGTACAAAAAGTTGTTGGCCGCATATTGCCCTTTGGTATAAGATATCCCGATGTAACTGTACATTAAAACGAAAACCAAGCTGACGATTAAGTAGTTTTTAAGCTGGTCGTTGTTGAGCTTTATGGAAGAATCAAAATAGTTTGAAATATTGATGGCATTGTTCTTCATAATAAACCATAGGTGAACCGTTCCAATAAAGAATATGATGGTGAAACCTGAGTACTGTGAAGCCCAATCATTAATCAACCAAAAATCATATAATCCATGGGCTAAAGAGGCTAGAATAAAGAATCCTAAGATCGTAAGGGTCTTGAATCGCTTTATTACAAATTTGCTGATCAACACGCCATAAGCAACAGCCGAACTAAAAGACATATGGGCTACCGCAGCTGTAAGCATTCTTCCATTGATGTTTTTTAACTCACCAGCCTCCAGGTAACTGATATTTTCTAAAAAGGCAAAACCTAAAGCTGCACTGGACGCATACAGAATGAAATCATAAGGTTCATCAGCTTGTTTGGTGAAAAGAACGATGATCAACAAAGGAATTGCCTTCACAAGCTCTTCAACCATTCCAATTCCAATGAAACAGTACATAAAGTCGTTTAAAGGAGCCCCGTTTAAGTCGAAAGCCAAATAGATGTTTAGTACATCCGTGAGGGGATAAACGAATTCGACAAATATGGCGCCTAAAACAAATGCAAGTAGCACATAGCGCCATCGTTCAGGTTCGAAAATATCGAGTTTTCTCACATAAATAAGCCAAATGAACGCGATTAGAAAAGCAGCACTCGTGCCAAGAGGATTCACTTTCGACCATTCGTATTGAACTAAACTCCCAAAATAGCGCGGAATATCCTTTTCAATGAAGAACACAAGTCTTCTGAAATAAAAATGAATGGCCTTTTCAGTGTCTTTATAAACTAGTTCTCTTAGAGGAAGGTAAAGTCCATTTTGAAAATACAAGGCACTTAATTCCTTCAGTGCTCCAGTTTCATAGCCGTTGAATTCAATCTCCCATTCAAGAAAAAAGATGGCAGAGTCTGGTTTTTGACTTCGACGATAAAAGCGCCCCAAACTATAGTTGTAGTATTTAAGTTCTGGGTTTTTGACCTGGTTCAAAATTCTTTTGGCCCTTGGGAGTCTTCCCGTATTCACAAAGTGAAGTCCGAGAAAAGTGTTTTTGAAATCTGATGCAATCCTCCGATCTTCATAAAAGCGCTGAATTACCAATGCTTCAACATCTGGTGCCAAAAGGCCTATATGTTCTTTTGGGGTATTTGCGACTCTTTCCAAAAAATATTGACGGTAGGCATTGACCATCTTGTAATGCAAGTCAATGGAATCGAGCAAATGTTCGTTTCGTTCCATTTCACTGCGGTATTCGCGTGCTAGAGCCTTGTGGCTGTTGCTTTGTTGGAGATTGTATATTCTTTGCTCAAAAGTGTCGAGATCAGGATGAACCAAGCCATTGTTCACAGCGAGAAATGGGAGCCCAAAAATGAGCGCCAACATCAATGGGGTTCTTGATAAACGCCAAAATGAATGCAAGCTTAAGTGAGTACTCCTGAACTTTCTCCAAGCACCAATCACCCATCCTGCAATAATGACAAACGCAAAAACATTCAAAATGCTTATCAGAAGCGAATTCATTTTTTCTGTTCTTCTGGATAGGCGATACGGACGTGGTAAATTGTTTTAAGCATTTTGATGAAAATTCTTTTTAAGGTACTTAAGTCTTTGAAGGTGATATCGGCATCTTCAAACTGACCTTCTGCTGTTTGTGCATCAATGATGCCACTGACTAATTTCTCAATGCTTTCTGGTGTGTACTCTTTCATACTTCGAGCTGCAGCCTCTACTGAATCCGCCATCATTAAAACAGCAGTTTCTCGAGAAAAAGGAATAGGACCTGGGTATTGGAAGTCCCGTGGGTCAATTTCTTCATCCGGATTTTCATTTTTATACATCGTATAGAAGTAGCGTGTAGTGCTGGTGCCGTGATGTGTTCTGATAAAGTCAAGAATACGATCTGGTAAATTGTATTTTTTTCCTAGAGCTAGTCCATCAGTAACATGATTGATAATGATTTTAGCACTCTCTTTATAGCTTAAGTCGTCATGTGGATTAAAACCAGGCGTTTGGTTTTCGATAAAGAAGGCGGGATTTTGCATTTTACCAATGTCATGGTACAAAGCTCCAGTTCTAATGAGCAGTGGGTCACCTCCAATTTCCAAAATCCCAGCCTCAGCCAAATTCGCGACTTGCAAGGAGTGCTGAAATGTTCCTGGAGACTTTGTGTTTAACTCACGAAGTAGGACAGAGTTGGTGTCGCTTATTTCCATCAAAGTTACATCAGATAAGAAGCTAAAGGCCTTTTCAAATAAGTAGATGAGTGGATATACTAATAGCGTTAAAACAGCACTAATTCCGAACCATTGTAAGTTCACCCATTGGATGCGGTCAAGGGCCGCTTCATGAATTACCGAAAGCCCAATGTATGTTAAGGTGTAGCTAGAGAAAATAACCAAGGCAGTAGTCAATAATTGAGAGCGCTTTCTCAAGCTAACAAGGCTGAACATCCCCATGAGCCCTGCAATACTTTGAACAAACACAAACTCAAAACCATTAGGCGCAACAAAGCCAATTAAGATCATTGCAAGCAGATGAATGAATATTGCCAGCCGAATATCAAAGAAGGTTCTAAGAAGAATAGGGAGAATACAAAAAGGTAGCAAGTATATGTTTAGGCTTTCGAAGTATTGGGGCAAACTACCCATGATCACTGTTAATGTGAATACGAGTAGAGTAAAAGAGAAGCGATTATTCTCATTAATGATATCCTTACTGAAGGTGCTTAAGAATAAAAGAAGTGCAAGTAGGCTGATGGCTACAATAAGTACCTGCCCCATGATCAAAATCCATCGATCTTTACCTCCTGTTGAGCGCAGTTCGTATTCTTTTTTAAGGGAATTTAGTTTCTGATAGAGCTCTTCGTTCACAAGCTCTCCTTTGCCAATAACCTTTTGGTTTTGAGATACTTTTCCAAAGCTCAAGGAGATGTTTTTTAGTTGATCTGTGAGCTTTTCAGTAGTGCTTGTTTCATCAAAAAGTAAATTGGCGCGTAAGTGATTTTTTAATGTTTGTCCAAGAACTCCGGCATAATCACTTTGTCGTCCTTTCAGTTCCTTGTCGAGCTTTTCAAGAGCCGAATTTATAGTGTATACTTCTCCTAGCTCAATTATCGAAACAGCACCAGCTCTTTTGATGTAAATTGGTTCATCAGCAGCAAGTTGATCAATGCTTTCATGGCTTTCTAAAATCCCATTTGAGTATATACTCCTCAATAGTTCAGCGCCAAATTCGAGGTCATAATTTTGAGATAAGGCAGGAAGTCCATCAGCTTCCGAAACTTCTATGCTATCCCAAATCAAAACAAGATCCGTTTCAAACCCTTGAATTTCAGCCTTGGAAATTTTTTCATTTAGCTCGAAATAGGGAATGTTCTTTTCCTGAATTTGAATTTCTTCTTCTTGAAGCCGCTCCTCTGTTTTATAAATCGCAAAATCGAAAGGGGCTAAAAGGTCTTCGTGAAGCCATGGGGTTCCCTTTTGAAACTCATATTGAAACTTGGCTTCCTTAGGAAGAAATGCCACTATAATGAACACACTTGCGAAAACAGCAAGGAGTTTCAGCCAGAGATTAGATCCCTCTCCGAGTTCTTTGAGTAAATCATTCATAGTAAGTGACTAATTTAAAAAGGCAAAAGCTCGGTATTGGGCCAATTGAAACTATTTTTTAGTTCAATTATTAACGAAAGGATTCAGTGCCTGATTTGATCTTCATCCCATTAGAAAAAGGCTTTAATTTCATTACATTTGCCAAGCCAAAAAAGACATTATGAAAGAAGTATATATCGTAGCAGCAGCAAGAACTCCAATGGGTTCATTCTTAGGTTCATTAGCAAGTCTTCCAGCAACAAAACTGGGTTCAATAGCTATCAAAGGAGCTTTAGAAAAGGCAGGTGTAGAAGCTTCAATAGTAGAGGAAGTATACATGGGATGTGTTCTACAAGCAGGACTTGGCCAGGCTCCAGCCCGTCAAGCCGCAATGTTTGCAGGAATAAGCGAAACAGTTCCTTGTACTACGATTAATAAAGTTTGTGCTTCAGGAATGAAGGCAATGATGATAGCCGCACAGTCGATTATGACTGGGCAACGTGAGGTTGTAGTTGCAGGAGGAATGGAAAACATGTCTTCTGTACCTCATTATATGAATGCGCGAAACGGTCAAAAGCTAGGTCCTGTTAAAATGCAAGATGGGATGGTATTGGATGGCTTAACAGATGTTTACAATCAATACCACATGGGAAATGCAGCTGAGCTTTGTGCGAGAGAGTGCAATATCTCAAGGGAGGATCAAGATGCCTTTGCAATAGAAAGCTATGAGCGAAGTGCAGCTGCATGGAAAGCAGGAAAATTTAATGATGAGGTAGTCCCAGTTGAAATTCCACAAAGAAGGGGAGAGCCTATTTTAATGTCGGAAGATGAGGAATACAAGAATGTGAAAATGGAGAAGATTCCAAATCTTCGCCCTGTATTCGATAAAGAAGGTAGTGTAACTGCCGCAAATGCTTCAACGCTAAACGACGGAGCATCTGCAGTACTACTTATGAGCAAAGAAAAAGTAGAAGAATTAGGACTTAAAGCGGAAGCTAAATTGGTTTCATTCGCTGATGCAGCACAAAAGCCTGAATGGTTTACGACTTCACCAGCTAAAGCAGTTCCAATTGCCGTTGAAAATGCTGGCTTGGAAATGAGCGACATTGAGTATTTTGAACTTAATGAAGCTTTTTCAGTAGTTGGGATTGCAAATTCTCAAATGCTTAAACTCGATCCTGCCAGGGTAAATGCAAATGGAGGAGCTGTTGCTCTTGGTCACCCATTGGGGTCATCAGGATGTAGAATAATGGTCACGCTCTTAAACGTACTCAAGCAAAACGATGCTAAGTACGGAGCAGCAGGTATCTGCAATGGAGGTGGCGGTGCCAGCGCAATGGTAATCGAGCGAATTTAATTAGCCTTTTCAATCGCTTTTTCAATCGCTTTTTCAGCAAAGCTTAATACCATTTGATTCTGCTCACTAAAACTGAGATCAGAATTATCTAAAACAATTGCATCTTCAGTTTGGATAAGAGGAGATTCTGCTCTTGTACTGTCTGTGAAGTCTCGTGATTGTATGTTTTCCAACACTTCTTCAAAGGACACAGTTTCACCCTTTTCGCTTAACTCTTTCATGCGCCGTTGAGCGCGCACTTCGTCACGTGCGGTGACAAATAGTTTTAATTCGGCATTTGGGAAAACAACAGAACCGATGTCTCTGCCATCCATTACAACTCCCTTGTTCTTACCCATCTCTCTTTGGATGGCCACCATCTTTTCACGGACCTCTTTTATAGTAGCGATTTCGCTAACTTTTGATGAAACTTCCATTCCACGAATCAAACTTTCAATGTTTTCACCGTTCAAAATCACCTCAGATTTTTGATCGAGATTATTGTATACAAAGTTGATTTTGAGATCATCCAGACTTGAAATTAAATGCTGCTTATTCAGATGCCCAGTTTCAAATAAATCTGAACGGATGGCAAATAAGCTTACGGCACGATACATAGCACCAGTGTCGATGTAAACGTAACCTAAGCTGCGAGCTAATTTCTTTGCAATCGTACTCTTGCCACAGCTAGAGTGACCATCTATGGCAATCGTGATGTTCTTCATGAAGATTTTCTTCTTTTTTTCATTTTACCAAGGTCGGTATGCAAGGATAAATGATTACTCGTGCCTGCGAGATGGTATGTTGCCAAGCCATATTCAATTCGATACCTGCCAAGGTTTAAGCCTAAGCCAAGAGAAAAGCCCGTAAGGCCATTTCGATTTTGAATTTTTAATTCTTGTTGCCTCATGTAATTATAACCACCCCTTAAAACGAACTTCTTGTTCGGAGAAAATTCGACTCCTCCACTTATATGCCGAAAGAGTTTATCGATAGTGAAAATGCGCTCTTCACCTTGTCGGTTTAGTGCAGCATTGTCATAAGCCAAATCCCATTTTTGAAGATTGTCAGCAAGTACAAAAACCTTAAAAGGTGCTTTCGCTACTTCTCTTGAGAATCCCAGCTGAATATCCAAGGGTGCTAGTTGATTTTCAAGTTTACTTGAATTTACAAGTTCAGAACCTATATTTCGAATAATCAAGGCTGCCTCGAAGGATTGATCTTCATTAGAATAATGGGAAGAGAAATCGCCGGCAAATCCAAAACTCTGGTATTCAAACAAATTGCTGTAGATCAATTTCAGATTCATTCCGATTTTAAATCGGTCGGTCAGTCTCAGGCTGTGTCCAGCATATAAGACAAAGTCTGAAGCTCCAAATTCACCGGTGATTTGGCCGGTTGCATCACTTTGTGTGAAGGTCCCATAGGAAAAGGATTGTATTCCTAGGCTAAAAGAGCCTTGCTTCTTGGACTCGAAAAAATACTGAACATTTCCATAATTGATCCCTGCATTATAAGGAGTGTATTGCAGCAGCAAGTGCTTATTCATGCTGCTATCAAGGAGTGCAGGGTTACTCAAAGCTAATCCCACATCTCCAGATATCAAGGCAGCTTTACCTCCCAAGGCAGCTTCCCTCGGTGACTGAGCTAGATTCAAAAAGCGATAGCTATTTTGAGTTCCTATTTGAGCCATTAGAACTTGAGCAAGAAGAATGGCTATTGCCGTAAAGCTATATTTGAACATTATGGTTGATACGTCGGTTTCACAAAAATATTGTATTCCTCCGAAGCAGGCTAAATTCCTTTCTTTGTTCTATGGCGTCAAATAGTTTTGGTAAAATTTTTAAACTGACAAGCTATGGGGAATCTCATGGTCATTCTATCGGCGGCATTATTGATGGCTGTCCTGCTGGACTAGAAGTATCCGTAGAAGCTATTCAAAAAGGGCTTGATAGAAGGAAACCTGGCTCCAGTGAAATAACAAGTCCAAGAAAAGAAGATGACCAAATTCAAATCTTAAGCGGACTATTTGAAGGTAAAACTACAGGTGCTCCCATAGCCTTTTCAGTTTTAAATAAAGATCAACGTTCGAAAGACTACTCGAAGCTAAAGGATGTTTATCGCCCTTCGCATGCTGATTTCGTTTATCAAGAAAAGTACGGTATACGCGACCATAAAGGTGGCGGAAGGTCATCTGCCCGAGAAACAATCAGTAGGGTAGTAGCTGGGGAATTGGCTCGCCAACTATTAAGTTCTTCCGGGATAGAGATTGCGGCTTTTGTAAGTCAAGTGGGCCCAATTAAGATGGAAAATTCCTCAAGCAATCTTGAAGCCCGTTGGGGAAATGCTATTCGATGTCCTGATGACTCCATCGCAAAAGAGATGATCAGCTACATCGAAAAAGTAAGAGATGAAGGTGATAGCACAGGTGGAGCAATTACTTGTGTGATTAAAAATTGCCCTGTTGGATTAGGGGAACCTGTTTTTGATAAGCTGAATGCCAGGCTTGCTTCAGCTATGATTTCAATTAATGCGGTTAAGGCTTTTGAGCTAGGTAGCGGAGTTAAAGCCTCTTCAATGAAAGGATCTGAACACAATGATTCATTTTTAAATGATGAAGGCAACATTCGCACTAAAACGAATTTTTCTGGAGGAATTCAAGGTGGAATAAGCAATGGTAACGACATTGAACTAAGAGTTCATTTCAAACCGGTAGCCACAATTTCCAAAGAGCAAAATACGGTTGACAAAGATGGGAACGAACTTGTGCTAGAAGCGAAAGGACGTCACGACCCCTGTGTAGTTCCTAGGGCAGTTCCAATTATAGAGGCAATGGCAGCGATGGTGGTCTTAGATTTTGTTCTTCTCAACAAGACTTCAAAAATGTAAGGCTTTTTTGGAGCGTCTAAAAGTCAAAATCTGCTGTTCGTGTATCTTCATCTCGCCATCTTAAAAAGATGTTTTGTGGAGTTTTAAGTTCTGCGCAAGTGTCGCTTTTTGTGAAGAATATCCAATTAGCATTCGCTTGAAAAGCTCTATAACAGCTCAACTTGGGCCCTTCAACTTTTTCTGAATTTACATCTTGAGCAGAATAGAAAAAGGAGTTTTCGATTGGCCTCAGGTTTTTATTTTCTAAAAGAAAAGAAGGCCAATTAATGAAACGTTGTGCTCCATTAGGTGCAACCCAATATTCATCAGAATAGAGTTCGTCTAGCACTACTTTATGAAAACCGTCGCTTTCGGCAATTACCTGAAAGTAGCTGTACAGGCTGTCGAAAAAGAGGGGTAAGGGATAAAAGCCAGTGCTATCACTCACTACTTCTTCGCTTTCTGTAAAGCGAATGTTTGCCAAGGTTTTAGCGCTAAAAGCAGGGCTTTCATAAACAGCGAAATCCATTACTGAGTGGTCGAGACGCAGCAAGCCGTATCCCTTTATTCGGTACTTATTAATATTTGGGTTTTCCGGACGCTCAGATTGTACTCTGTTTTCTTGTGGGATCAAGGGTTTTTTATCCTCATTGCAACCAAGGAATACCAGAAACGAAATAAAAACAAGAATTCTCATTAATTCAAGATTAACATGGTGTATTGCGCTTTTTCTTCATCGAGTTTGTAAAGCTCGTAAACCAGCGCAATATCTAGCGAGTCTCTTTCTGCAGCGGCTTCCAAAACAGGATATGCCCTTATTGGTCCGATCATATAACTCAAATCAGAACGAATGTCCATTTCGACTGATAAGGCTTCGCCAGCAGGGATTTTATCAAGCTTAATTTCCTTAGTTTCTATGGCATCCAGTCTTGTGAAATCTTGCGCTTTGAGCACGCAACCGACAAAACTTTCCAATTCAGCTTCAGGAGTGTTCGCTGGGTCGTTATAATAGACGCCAAAACGAATCTGACTAGAGACATTATGGATGGCTAAAAGGCTGTCTACTCTTTCAAAACTAGGACCAATTTGCTGATAGGATCCCTTGATTGAAATGCCGGCAACCAGATACTCAGGCATCTCCGTTTTACTCAGTTTGAGCTGATCAAATATTCCGACATACCACAGAAAAAATACAGCTAAGGCTAGAATAGAAGTAAAGAAAATCACAAAATACCTGAGAGCTTTCATAGCTTCAAAATTGCAAATACTTATCCTATAAACTCATCAAGTCTTTGAACTTAACCGCTTGTCTTCTGGAGATTTCAATATCAAAACCCGACTTGAGTTTGACTAAGAGCCCTCCATTGAACCAAGTTTCAACTGAATCTACCCACTTTAGATTGATGATGTGTTTGCGGTTCGCTCTAAAAAAGCTTCTATCATTTAGCCTTTCTTCAAGGCTATTGAGCGATTTGAGAATCATTGGTTTGTTGCCGTCAAAAAATACCTTGACGTAGTTCCCGACACTTTCAAAATGAGAAACATCTTTCAAGTAGACAAACCAACAGCTTTCGCCGTCCTTAAGAAACACCTGATCGTCCTCACTTAAAATTTCAGGTCTTGAGTTTTCAGGATTAGATTTTAATCGACTTCTAACTAGGTTAATCGCTTCGCTCAGTCGTTCTTCATCAATAGGTTTTAATAGATAATCGAGCGCATTTACCTCGAAAGCTTTAATCGCATATTCGTCGTAAGCAGTTGTAAAAATTACATCAGGTGCTTTATCAAGCTCTTGAAGTAGCTCAAATCCATTTTTGCCAGGCATTTGAATGTCGAGAAATAATAAATCGGGTTTATCTTTAGTTATACCTTCTATGGCATCCTCTGCATTACTATACTGATTGACAATCTGAATGTCTTTAAACTCAGATAATAGTCTTTCTAATTCTGTTCGAGCGAGGCGCTCATCATCAACGATTACAGCTTTCATTTCTTGATGTATTTGGAATCTTTTGGAATAAAAATTTTGGCATTAACAAACTCATCTTCCTCGTAAATATTCAAACTCGCTTTGTCATCGTAAAGTAGTTGAAGACGTTCACGAGTGCTTTTCAGGCCATAGCCGGTACCACTCGATTTAGATTGGTGTAAACTGCCACTGTTTTGGATATGAATTTCACAGCCTTTTGGAACACAGTCTAGCTTGATATTAATTAGTCCTCCTTTAGAGAGTTTAGCAATGCCATGTTTGATGCTATTTTCTACCAGGGTTTGAAGCATGAGCGGGGGAATCATCCTCTGCTCTTTAGAGTTGTCAATTTCCCAGTTAACCTGGAGTCGATCTTCATATCGCGCTTTCTCAATTTCCAAGTAATCCTTTACAATAGCAATTTCATCTTGGATTGGAATGAGTTTCTTTTGATCCATTAATAGGCTATTCCTCAATACATTAGAAAGTTGGGTAATGGCCTTTTTAGCTTTTTTCGGGTCTTCTTCAACCAAGGACCGAATAGAGTTCATTGCATTAAAAATGAAGTGTGGATTTAGTTGAGAGCGTAAACGGTTGATTTGAAATTCATTATGAGATGCCTCCAATTGAAGGTTTTTGATTTCTTCCTTCTTATAATTTTTGAAAAAATGATACAAGAAATAAAGTGTCGACCAAGTGAATAAGAGTAGAACCCAGCTCACAAAATCTTGAATCACTGAGTCCGCCTTGAGTATATCTGAATTTTGTGTTAGAAGAAATATAATTAAGACATAGACAAGCTCGAAGATGACACTCATGACGAGTGTGCCGAATATGATGCGTGGTATGACAGCACCAATATTTAGGCTTAGCCATTCGTATTGCAGGATCGCTTGTCGGTATAGGTGCGAAACCAATATGCCAATCACAAAAATGCTTGCTAAAGCAGCAATTTCTGGAGTTTCAATTTCTTGGTCAAGAATTACGTTGAAAACGATAGCAACGGCAACGTAAGAAGACCAACCAGTGAATTGGGCAAACCAGTATAATTTCTTAGCATTGAATAGCATAAGCTTCAAATTTAAACTAGGATCGCCTGAAATTTCAAATTGCCTTACAAAAGGCAAATCTTATTTAAGTTTGGATAACACCGACGTTGAACGGCTTTTCAATCGGATTTTTATCAGCCATCTCAATTCCCATACTTATCACAGTTCGAGTTTCAAGTGGATCAATAATAGCATCCACCCAAAGCCTTGAGGCGGCATAATACGGACTCATTTGCTCGTTGTAGCGCTTTGTGATTTTATCAAGTAATTCTTTCTTTTTTGCATCAGTGATTTTTTCACCTCGCGCTTTCAGAGCCGATATTTGAATTTGCAAGAGTGTATTTGCTGCTTGTGAACCTCCCATTACAGCTACTTGGGCTGTTGGCCATCCTACAATGAGTCGCGGGTCGTAGGCTTTGCCGCACATAGCATAGTTACCTGCGCCATAGCTGTTCCCAATTATTACGGTGAATTTTGGTACAACAGAATTTGAAACCGCATTCACCATCTTAGCACCATCTTTAATTATTCCAGCATGCTCAGACCTTGAGCCTACCATAAATCCTGTTACATCTTGAAGGAAAACTAGTGGAATTTTTTTCTGATTACAACTCATGATAAAGCGCGCAGCTTTGTCAGCAGAATCGTTGTAAATCACACCTCCAAATTGTAATTCACCCTTTTTGCTTTTGATCATTTCGCGCTGATTCGCTACAATACCAACAGCCCAGCCATCAATTCTCGCGTAGGCACATATTATACTTTGTCCATACAACTCCTTGTACTCCTCGAATTCAGATTCATCAACCAAACGTTTGATGATCTCACGCATTTCATAAGCTTTGGTTCTTTCATCTGGAATCAAACCGTAAATCTCATTCTGATCGGCGCTAGGTTCTTTCGATGTTACCCGGTTGAAGCCAGCGGATTCTGGAGCTCCAATTTTGTCTACTATCTTTCTGATTTTCTGAAGACAGTCTTTGTCATCTTTGGTTTTATGGTCAATGACTCCTGAAAGCTCCGAGTGCGTAGTGGCTCCTCCCAAAGTTTCATTGTCGATATCCTCTCCAATTGCAGCTTTAACAAGGTAAGAGCCCGCCAAGAAAATAGTCCCTGTTTTATCAACGATTAATGACTCGTCAGACATGATAGGAAGGTATGCGCCTCCCGCAACACAAGAACCCATCACGGCGGCAATTTGGCTTATACCCATGGATGACATTACCGCGTTATTTCTGAAGATTCTACCGAAGTGTTCTTTGTCAGGAAAGATTTCATCCTGCATAGGAAGGAATACTCCAGCGCTGTCTACTAAATAGATAATAGGAAGCTTATTTTCAATAGCTATTTCTTGCGCTCTTAGGTTTTTTTTGCCTGTAATAGGAAACCAAGCGCCGGCTTTAACAGTTGCATCGTTTGCAACTACAATACATTGCTTTCCAGAGACATAGCCTATTTTTATAACGACACCTCCGGCAGGGCAACCACCATATTCTTTATACATCCCATCACCAGCAAAAGCTCCAATTTCAATTCGCTTTGAATCCTTGTCAAGCAGGTAGTCGACGCGCTCACGGGCCGTCATTTTACCCTGAGTATGAAGCTTTTCAATTCTTTTCTTTCCTCCACCCAAGTAAACTTCTTCAAGCTTCCTTTTAAATGCAGAAATGCGGAGTTTCATTTTATCCTCATTGTTATTGAATTCTAGCTCCTTCTTGCTTGCCATTCTTTATGATATTTTGTTGAGCGCTTCGATTAAGCGATCGAGATCTTTTGTAGATGTGTACACGTTTGGTGTAATTCTAACCCCATCAACCCCCTGATGTTTGATATTGGTAGTGTGTATGGAAAATTGTTTCTGCAGTTTACTTCCCAAAGCTTCGACTCCTTCTTTCGATATAGTCGCAATGGCGCATGAATAGTCTGCTTTCATTGAAGTAAAGGATTTTAAGCCTTTGATATTTAGAGCCTCTTTCAACCAATAATCCTTTAAATACCTCAAGCGCTTCTCTTTTCTTTCAGAGCCAATCATATTATGAAAATCTACCGCTTTACCAGTGGCCAGTTCAGCAGCCATATTCCGTGTTCCTAAGGTTTCAAACTTTCGGATGTCATCAGACTTAGGGTCAAGTGGCGACAAACCGGGCCAGAGATCAGCAATGTGTTCTTTGCTTACCCATAACATCCCAGTACCAAATGGTGCGCAAAGCCATTTATGCAAACTTGTCCCAAAGTAGTCTACCCCTAAATCAGGGATATTGTAGTTTATATGCGCAAAGCTATGAGCAGAGTCGCTTATGGTTTTTATTCCCCGCTTTTTTGCTTCTGCTGCAATTTTGGCAACTGGAAGAATTTGTCCGGTCCAGTTTATTAAATGCGTAATTAGAACCACCGTGGTTTTATTGCTGAACTGGTTCAGGTATGCATTTACAATCTCCTGATCATTCTCTGCAGGCATTGTTAGCTTCACTTCTTTCAAAACGATTCCTTCCCTCGCTTCGCGTTGTTTCCATGCCTGCACCATGTTAGGATAATCGAAATTGGAAATGACAACCTCATCACCCTTTTTTAAATCAATTCCAAAAATAATGGTGTCCAATGCCTCAGTGCTGTTCCGGTTAAAGGCTATTTCGTTTTTAGATACACCTCCTAGTTTTGCCATTTTTAGCCGAACAGATTCGATTTCTTGTTGGAAGATCCTCCACATGTAATAGGAAGGGGCTTGGTTGAAGCTTTTGTAATAGTGTATGAAAGCCTCTTGAACGACCTTAGGCTGCGGAGACACCCCTCCGTTGTTGAAATTAAGCATGGTTGAGGATGCTGAATAAGCCATTTTAACTTGGTTCCAGAAGTCCTCATTATCAGGCCCAGACTCATCTATGATAGATGCTAATTCAAGTAAGTTTTGTTGGGTAGAAGATTCGAAACTGAAACTGGCCCATGGCAAGCTCACTCCGGCAAAAGCAACTCCTAATTGACTGATGAACTTTCTTCTCGAATTGTGATCCATTGGGCTAAAAGTAATAAAAAGCCCTAGCTTAAAGATTCCCTTTTAAATACAAAGCAGCTTCCAGGCCTAAATTGAATGTTAAATCCAGAATACTCAAATCTGGGATCTGACCGTTTTTCTCTTGAAATACTTGTGGGTAAGACACAAAATTAAAGTTAGAACTAGTTTTAGGATGAACCATAGATCTGAAATCTTGAGCTGCTGGATCACTTTCGTAGCTGCTTGTTAAGATGATGCTTTGCTCTAATTTCAAGAGCTTCATAATTAGCTCGTGAGCTTGAAGGTTGAATTCGAAAAGATTGTTGATAGGCGATTCGAAAAGAGCAATGAAATTGTGCTCGTAGTGCTCAAAAAAGGCTGCGTTTTTATAGGCAGTTTGCAGACTTCTTAAATGTTCGCGGCGCCATTTAAAGTCATCGGCAAGTACAACATCCTGGTAAGGAGTGTGATTCTTCCATTTAACTGGAATAATGAGTTTTTGAAGACCTTGAGGGCCAGCGATGTGTGCGCGATTTCTGAAACTTTGTTTGATGAAATTTTCGTGGGCCTCAATAACGGCTTTTTCAGCTTTTAAAAACTGAATATACCAGCTTATGGGAGCGAAGTAACAAAGGGAAAATAATGCCTGCTTATTCAATACCCGTAAACATTCTACTCCATCTGATAGCCCCGTCAAGAATGCCTATTTCTTGATCTATAGATAACCAAATGAAGCTTGCTTTACCCACAATGTGATCCTCAGGAACAAATCCCCAGAATCGAGAATCAGCCGAATTGTGTCTGTTGTCTCCCATCATCCAATAATAGTTTAGTCGTGGGGTATAAGTGCTAGTCTCTTCGTCGTTAATGTAAATTTTACCTTCTTTCACGTAGACCTCATTGCCCTCATAAATGGTGATTAAACGCTTATAAAGAGGGAGGTTTTCCAATGTTAAGTTGATCGCTACACCGGCTTCTGGAATTGTAATTGGCCCAAAGAAATCTTCAGTCCAATTATAACTTGGGATGTTCGGGAATATGCGATTTGTAGGATCTGAAAATTCCTTCTTGTTTATGAATGGAGTCACTTCTTTAATTACCGGAAACTTCTTAACCTCCCTATAGTTTTCAAGGGTGAGAGGAATAATGTATCCCGGACTCTCAGGGATTTTTCGAAGGTCTTGGAAGTTGATGTCATACTTAGACTTCATGGTGTTCTTATTCAAGAACTCTTCTGTGAGCACAAAGAAATTATATTGAAAATCTGGTGGCAAATAAGCAATTTCGTCATTGATGTAAAGAATTCCTTTATCCACGACCAGTTTATCTCCAGGGATGGCAACACAACGTTTGATGTAGTTCTCTCGCTTGTCAACAGGTCTCACTGTAAGTTTACGAGAGCTATTGATTGTTGCTTTAGCAAGCTCGTTATATTGAGAAAGGCTTTTCGGCTCTTTCTTCATATAGTCATCCCTTAATTTCAATTGATAAGCTTGTTCGCGCACCATGGCATTATAGCTTTTGTTCGATTGAAATGCGATGTCCACAGTATCACCTTCTGGATAATTAAAAACAACCACATCGTTTCTCTCAACATCACCAAAGCCAGGAAGTCGAGTATAAGGAAGCTGTATCCACTCAAGGTAACTTTGTACCGTGTTATTGGTGAAGGGTAATGAGTGATGTGAAAAGGGAAACGATAGGGGAGTCATTGGGATTTTAGGCCCATAGGCAAGCTTACTCACAAATAAGTAATCTCCAATCAACAAGCTTTTTTCCATCGATGCGGTAGGAATGGTGTATGCTTCAAACGTGTATGTTCTCACAATACTTGCCACTACAATTGCAAAAAGGATAGCATCACGCCATTCTCTCCACCAAATTTTTTCTCTTTTTGATTTGTCAATTGGACCAACATACTCCAGATTCTGAGAGGCCAAATAGGGTAAATAAATAAAAGGAACCAAGGCCGAAAGTACCACATCAGTTGCGCTTCGTTTGCCGTATACAGTGCTCAAATTCACGCTCATAATCATCAGCATGAGCACGTTAACTCCTGGGAAAATCAAAAGAAAGAGATACCACCAAGGTTTATTGGTGATTTTGAGCCAAACCCAAATATTATAGCCAGGGATTAAAGCTTCCCAAGTCTTGCGTTCTGCTTTTGGAAAGAAGCGGAAAAGGCTATAAAAATAGGCTAGGGCAATTAGGAGATAAATTATTGCATTGGTGCTCATTTCATCGAGTTTAGACGAGCAAACGAAAATAGGAAAAAGGCATTGTCTGGATTAACATAATTTATGCAACTTGAAACCCTTCAAGATGCAGCGCTAATTGACATTTGAAAACTAAGCTTTTCAAATTCTGCAATCAGATTAATGCCATCACTTGCTTCTTTCAGACTAATCGTAAACTGTTTGTTGTTCTCCTGATATTGAACAGGTACTTTAAACCGTGCGACATCAAGTTCATAGTCGGGTTCTGAATATCCCCAATTTCCGATGTCCTTGCTAAAGCCAATTTCAAACTCCTTTTCTCCAGGAAAAGCATAGATTTTGTAACGTCCCGCACTGATAGGTATGCCGTTGACCATAAAATCTTTATCGACAGTTATCTCAGTCGATTCATTGGCTCCGAACCTCCAATAGGCTCCATAAACTTGAATTGCTTCGTCAGTGGGACCAAATATTTGGCGATCCCTAACGCTGGGACGACTGTATTCGACACTAATGTTCAATCCCTGTGCACTAATTTCAGCTTTTCCTGCATGACTCAAGGTCCTATTTCTGTGATTCAAATAAAACATTGCGGCTGCTGCCAGAGCAATTATTATTCCTGTAATGATTAGAGTTTTTTTAAGCACGTGTTTCGAATTTAAAGAGTGATTATGCGTAATGTAGCAAGCTATTTATGAGAGTCTAAAACTACTTGAAGATTTTCGAAAAAATGCTGCCAGCCGGCAATAGATTTTTTATGGAGTGCTTCTGTCTTTTTTTCCTCATTTGGAAAGGAGCTATAAAGCTCTATAATACAAGCATCATTAGAATCTTGGAAGCGCAATTCATTGACCACCACTTCATTGTTTTCTCTGTGGTCATCCCATGAGTCCATGTATATCAGGACATTAGGTTCCTCTAAGAGCAAATATTCGCCTTTTAGAGGATGAAATTTTCCATCAGGAGCTTGCATGCCTACTTTAAAACCTCCGCCTTCTTCAGGGTCTACTGTACAGTAGACATTTTTGAAGTCTTTCGGTTTGAACCATGTACCTAATAACTTCTCATCAGTCCACGCCTGAAAGACCTTTTCAGCCGAATGGCGAACAGTAAACTGGATGATTTGGACAGGTTCAAGATAACCGTGATGCTTATACAATTCCATTCCCCAAACCTACGTCATGCAATTTGAATAATCAATTTTCCTGAAGCATGTCCTGACTCTAATATTTTCATAGCCTCTTTCGTGTTTTCCAGATCGTAGACTCCCTGGATATTGGCTGAGATATCACCTTTGGAAAAAAGCTCTTGAACATCCTGAAGATCACTCCTTTTGTATTTGGCGCTCAACACAGTTAATTTGCGTTTTCCAAAGGAAGGAAGCATAGACTTCAAGTTGGTTCGCAACATATGTCCGAATGATTTAAACCCAACAATTATCCCAATTCCTTCATTTTTCAGGAGTCTTTTAAAGAAACTTGCATCTAAATTTCCAACATTATCGATAATGAAATCAAAGTTCCCTTCGATTCTATCAAGTCCAGCATTTGAATAATCATAAACTGTTTTAGCGCCTAGGCTTTTTGCTAATTCATGGTTTTTTGCAGAACATATAGCACTTACATCAGCCTTGTAATAGTAGCACAACTGTGTGATGAGAGAGCCAACACTGCCTGTGGCACCGTTGATAAGAACTTGGGAGCCTCGGCTAATCTTCGCCTGGTCTCTAATTGCCTGAATAGCTGTTACTCCAGCAATAGGTATAGTACAAACCTCTTTTGAGCTTAAAGCCTCATTGGTTTTACAAAAACTCTCAGAGGGGGTACACACGTACTCTGCGCAGCCGCCCATTTTTGATTTTAGGATATCACCAAATACGCGATCACCTACTTTGAACTCATTTACTTGATCTCCTAGCTCTTCAACAACTCCTGCAACATCAGCACCAGGGCCTAGGTAATTGGGCTTGAATAATCCAGCTGATAAACGAAAAAGAAAGGGGTCTCCGTGAAGTACTCGCCAGTCTAGTGCGTTCAAAGAAACCGCTTCAGTTTTTAACAGAATTTCCTTCTTTCCAGGCTTCGGTTTCTCCTTTTCGATAAGTCGCAAACTGTCTGCATTTCCATATCCAGAGTATACAATTGCTTTCATAGGCTTTGGTTTATCCAGAGTATGACGCTGATCAAAGCTTAAAGTTACACTTGAGGAGTCAGTATTTTCTCCTTCTAGTTCTTAGTTTGAAAGCTTTCATTCTGCCTCAAACATTATTTCAAGTTTAATGCCTCCGGGGTCCTTGTAAAACACCGCAAAGTATTTTTCACCATGTTGTGGATAGTATTTAGGAGCTTCAAGTGGTTTTACCCCAACAGCTTCGAGTTTCTCATGAACTATCAGAACTTCTTTTTTTGATTTTGCAGCAAAAGCCAAATGATGAATAGAACCAGGACGTCGACGATGAACTTCCATCGCCTGTTCGGATTCTCTGGGTGAGTTAATACCAATCGTGAAATTCTCGTGTACGTATTCTACCACGTCAAAATCGTGTTCAGCGACTCTTCCCTTTAAGTTCCTTGCTAAGTCGAAGCCGAGTTCTGGCAGGAATAAATCATAAAAACCTTCGGCCAAAGCGAGATCTTTAACAGTAATCTGTATGTGATCAATCTTAGGTGTCATTTATGCAATTTTAGAATAATCCTCACGATTGATTCTATACACCACAGCATCCTTTATGCCTTCACAGGCTTTTTGAGATTCGAATTGCATTCCAATTTTCTCTAAAACTCGTATTGAGGTTTTGTTTGCTGAAGCACTTCTTCCAATAATACTCTTGAGTTTATGCCTTTCGAATCCTATTTCAAGGCATCTAGCAGCTGCTTCAGTAGCATATCCTTGAGACCAAAAGCTTTTTTTGAACCGAAAGCCAAGGTCGACTTTTCCATCTGAGTGTTTTTTTAAGTCCACACCAGCCAATTGCAGTATTACTCCCTTTTAACTCAACGAGCCATCTTCCAAAGCCATTGCGCTTGTATTCCGCATAATTCCGAATAAAGTCTTCTGCAGCGCCTTTATTTTCAAAAGCTCCATCGCCCGTGTACATAAGAACCTCTGGATCTGAGTTAAGCTCAAAAAGAAAGTCCGCGTGTTCCATTGTGAATTCATAAAATAGAAGTCTCTCGCTTTCAAATAAATGGTTCATATTGGAAAGCCCTAGTCTTGTTTACTTCCTAATGAATTTAAGGCTATTTGAGTATTTATCTGTCCTTAAGTGAAGGTGATAAAACCCTGGAACTAACTCTTCAAGTCCTGAAAGGTGGATTTTGTAATCTTGAATCTCCACCTGCTCTTCCCTATGCAATTTTCCGTCTAATCCAAGGATGCTAATCCTCAAATATTCTTCATCCAGATTGGCTAGTTCAATTGTCAAATTGTCATCAACAAGGCTAGGATAGATGCGATGTTCATTTTCCATTAGTTCCTTGCTTTCAGTGCTTGCAGTAGAACCTTCTTCTTGGTAAACTCTTATGTAGTCTATGTCCATTGCTCCCTCCGTAAAATTGGCTGCAATTGATGGTTCAATCGCAATATTCAACAAGAAGTATTGAGGAGCATCAAATGGCCAAGTACTTGGATTTTTATTAGCGGGATTGTAGGTGAAGTGCTTCTGATCATCCACCCCAAAAATGAGTTTTTCTTCACTCCATTCTAAGAAGTACACATGGAAATCAGTTGAGGCGGTATTAAGTGTTTGTCCCCCGTGATTAATGGTTGCTCCGTGACTTGAAGGCGTGTGGGTGGCGCTTTGAACAAAATTTTGGTTTCTACTCCAGTGCTCCATAATATCAATTTCTCCGCAAGCAGGCCAAGCTGTGGTGCCCATTCCTTGAATATCCCAGTATCCACCATCCTCATCGATGTTTTGACCCAACATCCATATTGCTGGCCAAGTTCCTACTCCAGTTGGTAGTTTAGCTCTTACTTCCACACGCCCATATTGGAATGCATATTTGGAATTAAGTCTAGCGGAAGTAAAGCTCTTGGTATGACCCTGATCCGTAAACTGCTCCCTTTTAGCTACAAGATGTAATTTTCCATCATCTAAATAAGTATTCTCAAGTCTGTTGGTATAATGCTGAACTTCACCATTGAACCAACTTCCTCCAGAAGGAAGCTGCGTTTGATGAAACCATTTGGTGTCATCGACTGCACCGCTACCATCGAATTCGTCAGACCAAACTAATTTGTTGAATATTGGTCCAGATTTCAAGGTGTCGACATAACTAAAGTCGTCTATGTATACGGTGATTTTATCGTTGTTATTCTCCCCATTCACTTGTATTAAAACTCGGTTAAAGTCTGTCCTTAAACTAGGGTTCACCTGACCAGGCTGAATATTGATGAAATTATCGTTTTTGAAATCAAATGTCAATTCTTCCCATCTATCGAGCTGTATGTTTTTAATTATTTCAGTTTGTGTAGACCAAGGTTCAATGAGGTCTGAATTTTGAAGTTTGAGTGAGACTTGATTGTTTTGAGTTCCAGTGATAGTGGAAGATTCAGCGTAAATTTTGAAAGTGAAGACAAAATTGTCAGACAAATCGAAATTTCTCTTCGCATCAAAACGAATATTGGCATACTGACCCCCATCATCCTTTAATTCCAAGACCATAGCAGATTGATTGCTCGTCTGAGGAAATGGGTTGGTCTTAGCGGTGTCAATAAACGAATCATCAGCAACCCACTCGATTTGGCTGTTGTTTTCAAAATCGTCGAAATAGGAATTACCTTGAGCAAAACTTGAGTTTAGGTAAAGGCTCAATACTATGAGTAGGATTAATCGCATTTGGTAAATATCTTAAAAATCTGTTCTATTCCAACATCAAAAACATTTACGAAGTTTAAACCTTATACCTGTAGAACACTAAAAAACAACAAGAATGAACTGGGCTGATGTCATCAAACATGCGAATAATGGAAACCTCACTCCAGATAGAAGGGTTGAAAAAACAGAGCAAGAGTGGAAAGAAATTTTGTCGGAAGAGGAATTTAGGGTGACTCGCCAAAGTGGAACAGAACGTGCTTTCAGTTCTGATGTCTGTAGTAGGTTCGATCCGGGAATTTATGCTTGCGTTTGTTGTGGCACTCCATTATTTGACGCAAATGAGAAATTTGAAAGTGGCACTGGCTGGCCGTCATTCACTAAGCCTATAAAGGATAATGCCATTGGTCATCACAAAGATGAATCCTATGGAATGATCCGTGTGGAAACAACTTGCAATACTTGTGATGCTCACTTAGGCCATGTTTTTCCGGATGGACCAGAACCCACCGGATTAAGGTTCTGTATGAACGCGGCATCTCTTAAGAAGCTAGACTGAGTTTAAGGGCTCAAGCTAGATCCAGTCAATTGTTTAGGCTAATAAATGCATTCAGAGAAGTGGCTATAAGAAGCCAAAGTACATAGGGGAGGATAAACAATGATTTTGACTTGAGTTCTGGCCAATAAAAAACCAGTAGGAATACGCAAAGAAGAGTCAAGGCACTGATAACGAGTAGTCCTAGGTTTGTGTTTTGAAAGTAAAAGAAAACTGGATTCCAGCCTACATTTAAAACCCACTGTAAGCTGTAGAGTCCTATGAGCAAAGTTTTGTTTTCAAGCTTTGGCCACAACCACGCGAGGTAAAAACCAAAACAAATCATTAGAAATGTCCATGCAGCGCCAAATACCCATCCCGGAGGTGTCCAAGGTGCTTTGTTTAAGCTTGCATACCACTCAGATGAGACACCAGAACCGGTGAACATTCCTCCAATTGCAAGTGCCACAAAATTAAGTCCTAAGAAAATCAAAAGTCGAATTACCATATCTCTCTAAGTTAAGTAATTCCTGGCTCTTTTGATTAGACTACTCTTGTGATTTTAGCAAATCACTCATAGAATAAATCCCCTTTTTACTCTGTAGAAATTCGGCCGCAAGAACCGCTCCCATTGCAAAGCCTTTTCGAGAATGAGCAGTGTGTTTAATGTCAATGTCATCAATCGTCGAGCGATAATGCACCTCGTGAGTTCCAGGCACTCCTTCAATACGGTGAGCATCAATTTGGATTTGATTGTCAAGAGCTTTGCCTAATTCCCAAGTATTAAGTTTTGGGTTTTCTTGAAGAATACCCTCAGCCAGACTAATCGCTGTGCCTGATGGGGCATCCAATTTTTGAGTGTGATGTGTTTCATCCATGCTAACCCGATAGGCAGGGTAGTTTTTCATCATGGAGGCAAGCTTTCGATTTAATTCAAAAAACAAATTAACCCCAAGACTGAAATTTGTAGCATAAAAAAAGGAGCCTTTGTTTCGACTTACAATTTCTTTGAGTTCATCAAAGTGCTCATACCAGCCTGTGGTTCCAGTAACAATGGGGATGTTTTGCTCAAGCAGTGTTTTGAAGTTTGAAAAAACAGCTTCAGGGGTACTAAACTCTATGGCAAGATCGCATCTTGAGTTCAAGTCCTGAATGTCAGCACTGTTTTCTTTTTGAATTCTAGCAACTACTTCGTGGTTTCGATCTTGAAGAATCTGTTCAATTTCCTTCCCCATTTTCCCATAGCCTACGAGAGCAACTTTCATTTTTTGAAGTTTAAGGTTAAACTGGCAGAGGCATAATGTGTGTTCCCAAATCGTTGAACATTAGGCCGAATCTTCAAGCTAAGATTATCACTCACGTCAAAACTGCTCAAATGTGCATCAACAGCAGCTTCTACAATTTGAATTGCATAAATTCCAACCATCACTATTACACTCAATTCGAGCCGCTTTCGATGGGCTTCAATTTCGGTGTTAAGATAGTTCTGACTTAAGATTTGACCGGGGAATGGGTCAACGGCAGTACTGTCAACATAACGAAATATATAAGCGTCTTTTAGGTCCCTGTACGATCTGCGTTCTTGGCTGAAGAGGTATAATCCAGCTCCAATTCCTGCATAAATTGGGATTAGCTTCCAGTAACTTCGGTTATATACTTGACCAGCTCCTGGTAGGAGTGCGCTTAAACTAGAAGCCGTTTTAGGGTTTGGTATGAATTGCTTCTTAGCGGTCGAATCAATTTTTTGACCAAAACTGAGTCCACTCAACACCAAAAAAACCAAAAGGATTATAGCCCTGCGCATTGTGCAAAGTTAACAATTGATGTACCGCATTTTGAATCAAGAATTCCCGAGTATTTTCTCGAGTAGGGATTTGAAATCTTCTGAGCTGTCAAATGAGATCACTAACTTTCCTTTTCCCTTGGCTGATTTTTTAACATCAATCAGCTTTTGAAGATGCTCACTGGTTTTAGATAAAAGTAGTTTTTCGTCGAAATCAAGTGAAGCGGCTTGAGCGCGAGCAGCCGGCTTTGAAATGGTTTTAATCTCTTTGCTGAGTATTTCAGTGTCGCGGACTGAAAGTTGATTTTCGATTATTTTTCTTAGCGCTTCAATTTGAGCATCCTCGCTAGGGAGATTGATGATGGCACGTGCGTGTCCCATGCTAATTACCTGCTCTCTTAAAGCCAGTTGAACCGTGGCTGGGAGCTTCAGCAGTCTTAAAAAGTTCGTGATATTCGATCGACTCTTGCTTACTTTTTCACTTAGCTCTTCATGTGTCAGTTCGCATTCCTCTAGAAGTCTTTGGTATCCAATAGCAACTTCAATTGGGTCGAGGTTTTCCCTTTGAATATTCTCAACAATTGCCATTTCAAGCATTGCTTGATCGTCTGCAACACGAATGTAGGCTGGTACTTCATTCAGTCCAGCTGCTTGAGACGCTCTAAACCTTCGTTCACCTGAAATCAGTTGGTAGTTTCCGTCGCCCATTGAGCGGACCGTGATGGGTTGAATTAAACCGTGGACTTGGATGCTTTCGGCGAGTTCAACTAAAGCCTCTTTTCTGAATGTCTTTCTTGGTTGAAAAGGATTGACCTCGATATTTTGTACAGGGATGGTTGAAATGGATCCAATGAGACCTTCACCTGTAACGTATCGCTGACTTAAATCTGCTTGAGCTCCGTCTAATAAGGCGCTTAAGCCTCTTCCTAAAGCTGGTTTTTTAGAGCTCGCCATTACCTAGTTCAATGATCTTTTCTGTTTCGCTCAATCTCGTGAGTTCATTCTTTTGTAAAATTTCCCTCGCCAAGTTAAGGTAGTTAACCGCTCCTTTACTGCTTGCGTCGTGCATTATGATAGAAACACCATGCGATGGAGCTTCTCCAAGTCGTGTATTTCTGAAAATTACGGTTTTAAAAACAAGCTGTTGGAAGTGAGTTTTCACCTCTTCAACCACCTGATTAGCCAAACGAAGTCGCTGATCATACATGGTAAGCAACATGCCTTCAATCGCTAGTTCTTTATTCAATAGAGTTTGCACGATCTTAACAGTGTTCAATAATTTCCCTAGGCCTTCTAAGGCAAAATATTCGCATTGGACTGGTATTACCACTGAGTCTGATGCTGTAAGTGCATTGATTGTGACTAAGCCTAGTGATGGGCTGCAGTCAATAATTATAAAGTCGTAGTCGTCTTTTATTTTGTTGAGAGCCATTCTCAACATCTTTTCCCTATTCGGTGTATTGATCATTTCAATCTCGGCACCAACTAGATCGATATGACCGGGAAGTAGGTCTACAAAAGGGGCAGTAGTTTCAAGAATGACATCTTTTGGGTGGATATCGCTGAGCAAACATTCATAAATTGAAGTCTTGATGTTTTTTGGTTCGAACCCAAAACCAGAAGTAGCATTGGCTTGAGGATCGGCATCAACCACAAGGATTTTCTTCTCCAGAACCCCCAAGGAGGCAGCTAGATTAATGGCTGTTGTGGTTTTCCCAACGCCTCCTTTTTGATTAGCTACTGAAATAATTTTACCCATAGATAATTCGTTTTCATGCCACATTTGGCACTATGTCAAAAGTATTGGAAAGCTCAGCTATTTGCTGAGTCGCCCACACTATTTATCAAATACTTTTTAAACAGAATCCTGTGGATTTCAACAATGGCAATTATTCCTTGTCGAAATTATTGAATGAGAGCTCATCAAATTTATCGTCGAGCTGATATTTGAGTTGAGCATCACTCTCTTGTTTCAATTCTAGAATCTTTGAGAATGAATCCTTTAGAGCATCTGAAAATTTCTCAAAGTCTTCTTTGTAAAGGAATATTTTGTGCTTTTGATAGCTTACACTTCCATCATCTTTGAAGTGCTTCTTACTTTCCGTAATAGTTAAGAAGTAATCCTTTTTTCGTGTGGTGCGCACGTCGAAGAAATAGGTTCTTTTCCTAGCTCTCACAACGTTTTCGCACACTTCCTGCTTTTCGGGCTCCTCGTTCCGTTCCTTGTTGTCCATCGCCGAGTAAAACTGAAGTTTTCCAAATCTAACGAAAAAACAGATTGAAAAATCCCTCTAGTTTAAGCTCAATGGGCCGAACTCTGCAAGCTGTTGTTGATACAAGTCGTAATAAATGCCCTTTTTAGCAATTAGCTCAGCATGTGTTCCTTTTTCAACGAGTTCTCCATCCTCTAGGAAAAGAATGCGGTCGCAGTGTTTAACACTTGAAACCCTGTGAGAGATAATAATACTAGAGCTGTGTTGCATGCTCTGTTTTAAATTTTGAATAATTATTTCTTCTGTTTCGGTGTCTACGGCACTTAAACAATCATCTAGAATTAATATTTGTGGCTTCTTGATAATGGCTCTGGCAATGGAAATGCGCTGTTTTTGTCCTCCTGAAAGGTTAATACCTCGTTCCCCAAGCAAGGTTTCAAAACCTTCTGGAAAGTCCTCGATATTATGCAAGATGTGTGCGTCCTTTGCTGCATTTCGCACTTCTGTTAAACTGGCTTCTCCTTCTTTAATACCAAAGGATATGTTTTCCTTAATCGAAGAGGAAAACAAGAAAACCTCCTGAGGTACATAACCAATACTGCTGCGCAAACTGGAGAGGTTTATTGAATTTAAACTTTGACCATCAATCAGGATTTTACCTTGTTCGATCTCGTATAACCGCGAAACCAAATTTGCAACAGAGGATTTTCCACTGCCTGTTCTTCCCATGATCGCAATTGACTCACCTGGTTTTACCTCAAAGCTTAAGTTTTTGATAACATCAAAATCCATATTAGGATATCTGAAGCTAACGTTCTCAAATACTATATGCCCTCTGACATCACTCTTAACATCATCGTTCGGTGGAATGTGTTCTGGAGTTTCTAAGAACTCATTAATCCGTGTTTGGGATGCCGCTGCCCGTTGCACTAGAGAGGTTACCCAACCCAAGGATGCTACAGGCCATGTCAGCATGTTCACGTAGATTACAAATTCTGCAATGTTTCCATAGCTTATCTCCCCAGTGATTGCCAAACGACCTCCAATGAAAATCGTAATTACAGTGGATATTCCAATCAATAATATCATCAAAGGCATAAAAAAGGCATTTACCTTTACCAACTCAAGTGAGCGATTCTTGTAGGCTTCGCATTCTGCTTCAAACAATTCTTGTTTTGAATGACTCATACCATAAGCCTTTAAGACTCTAATCCCTGAAAAACTCTCTTGGGTGAAAGTTGATAATACCGACAATTGACGTTGAACTCGCTCGCTACGTTTGTTAATAATGTTGCTCACGAAATAGATACATAAACTCAAAATTGGGAGCGGGGTCAGAACATATACAGTAAGCATTGGATTGATGTTCAGCATTGTGATAATCACAAGCAGGAACAGGACAATCAAATTGATAGTGTACATAATAGCGGGACCTAAATACATGCGAACTCGACTCACGTCTTCGCTGATTCTGTTCATTAAATCACCTGTATTCTTTGATTTATAGAAGCTCATATCGAGCTTCTGATACTTTTCGAAAATCTCATTCTTGAGATCGAATTCAACGAATCGCGACATGATAATGATGGTATACCGCATCAGAAAAAGAAAGAAGCCTTTGAGAAGGGCAAAAATCAAGACGAAAGAACCAAATGAGAATAATACCAGGGTGATTGTATCGTAAAACTCAGATTGCAAAACCGAACCCTCCAAAAGCTTGTAGAGGCTTACTGTTTCGATTACTACATCAAAGGCATTTCGAATTACTTGAACGGGAAAGATGGAGAACAGATTTGATACAGCAACAAACACAAGCCCAAAGGCTAGACGCCATCGATACTTCCAAAAATATTTATTCAAGTACTTGAGACTATTCATATAGCTATGCTAATGGTGTGTATGCTGCTCAAAAAGGCTACTTTTGCAAGCGCTTTAAGATTAACTTGTTTCGGCAAAATAAGTTCAAAGGTAAAATCATTTAACGCCGCTTATTAATTTAGCTCTTTGATTATGAAGGAGGTTTTAAACTCAATTGAAGCAAATCCGGTGCTTCAACCGATGACGACTCACGATCACGAACAAGTAGTCTTTTGTCAAGATTCTAAAACCGGTCTCCGTGCAATAATAGCAATACACAATACTTCACTCGGTCCTGCCTTAGGAGGAACTAGAATGTGGACTTACAATAACGAACTCGAGGCACTGAATGATGTACTCAGGTTGTCCAGAGGAATGTCATATAAGGCTTCCATCAGTGGATTGAATTTAGGAGGCGGAAAGGCCGTTATCTTAGGCGATTCAAGGTCACAAAAGACGGAAGCACTCATGCGTCGATTTGGGAAATTCGTTGATTCTCTTGGTGGAAAATACATTACAGCGGAAGATGTTGGAATGTCGCCAAAAGACATGGAATATATCCATATGGAGACAGAGCATGTGAGTGGAGTACCTGAACACTTGGGAGGTGGGGGAGACCCTTCGCCGGTTACAGCTTATGGTGTCTATATGGGCATGAAAGCTTCTGCCAAAAGACTATGGGCTAAGGACAGTTTGACTGGTAAGAAAATACTCGTTCAAGGTGCTGGTCATGTTGGACAATACCTCATTGATTATCTGTTAAAGGAAGATGCTCATGTCATGGTGGCCGACATTTTTCAAGACAAACTAAAGGCTGTTACCTCAAAACATCCTAAAGTTGAAATCGTCGCTCCAGAAGATGTGTATAAAACACCAGTGGATATTTATGCGCCATGTGCTTTAGGAGCTACTGTGAATGATGACACGATCGATCAATTGACTTGCGAGATTATCGCTGGAGCAGCAAATAATCAATTGGCCAATGAGGAAGTTCATGGTCAGCTACTCATGAAAAAAGGGGTCATTTATGCACCGGATTTTCTTATTAATGCTGGAGGTTTGATTAATTGCTATTCAGAACTTCACGGTTATAATAGGGAACGCGCATTTAAGGATGCTGAAGAAATTTACAACACAACATTGCGAATCTTCGATTACTCTGAAGAACACAAAATGCCTAGCTACAAGGCTGCGAATATTATTGCGGAGGAAAGAATCAATGCCATCGCTCACATCAATACAAAGCGCTAATGCTCAATAGAAGATTTCTTCGTGTAAAAGTCTTACAAGCCCTTTATGGATATCATTCAGGAAGTTATGATAGCATCCAAAAAGGTGAAAAGGAGATGCTCAAAAGCATCGATCGGGTATTCGAACTCTATATTTATGTGCTCGATCTGATTCTTGAAATTTGGAAAATCGCAGAAGACGAGATTGAACTAGGTAAACAGAAAAAAGTTCCATCGAGAGAAGATCTTGATCCAAACTTTAAATTCATAAACAATAGAGCTCATGCTATATTGGATTCGAATGAAGAATTACTCAGATTGAGGTCTAATCACAAGACCAACTGGAAAGATGAGTTTGAAAACAACCGGAAATTATTCAGGAACATTCGTTTGAGTGAGACCTACAAAAATTACATGCATAACAGCACCAATGATTTTGATGAAGACAAGAAATTCCTGAAGAAACTCTTCGAAGACTGGATTTCTAACTACGATATGGTTGTTCAGTTTTTAGAAGAAAAGAGCATCTATTGGACAAATGATTTAGAAGCCGTTACGGTTGGAGTTTCTAAAACCATCAAAGCGCTTAAAAGGGAGTCGAAGCCTTACCAGAGCATCCTACTTCCAGTATTAAAGGATCCTCAAGATGATATCGACTTTGTGAAGACCTTGTACAGAAAATGTATTTTGCACAGTGAGGATTATGAAAACCTGATATCAACCAAAACTCAAAACTGGGAGGTTGATAGAATTGCTCAAATGGATATGATGCTCATGAAAATGGCAATCACTGAGTTTGAACAACTTGAGACTGTTCCAACTAAAGTTACAATCAATGAATACATTGAGCTTGCAAAGGCTTTTAGCACAGTAAAAAGCCGCTCGTTCATAAATGGTCTACTCGACAAATCCCTGGCAGAGCTTCAAAAACAGGATCGAGTTAAAAAAATAGGTAGAGGATTAATTGGCTAAGCTGATGGTTAAAATTTTAGGAAATCAACCGAGTATCTTAAACAACTACTTAAACGAACTTAGGGATACTAGTATTCAATCCGATCCACTCAGATTCAGAAGAAACCTTGAAAGAATAGGAGAGTGCATTGGCATAGAATTGAGCAAGACACTCAATTATCAATCACACGATGTGGTAACTCCTCTGGGAGTGAAAAAGGCATTAGAGCTAAGTGATCAAATTGTTTTGGGAACTATTCTCAGAGCATCGCTGCCAATGCATCATGGTTTACTCAATATTTTTGATCGGGCTGAAAATGCATTCTTGGCAGCATATCGCGCCACTAAAGAGGATGGATCTGTTTATACCGAGTTGTCATATTCGGCTACACCAAATCTAGAAGGCAAGGTTCTCATTTTAGCGGACCCTATGTTAGCCACAGGGCAGAGTATGGTCGATTGCTTGAACTTGATGTTAAAGTTTGGTAAACCATCCCAAATCCATTTGATTGCAGCAATTTCAAGTCAAGAAGGACTTAATTTTGTAAAACAAAATGTTGACGACGACGTTCTTATCTGGCTTGGCGATGTTGACGAAGAGTTAAACGACAAGTTTTATATTGTGCCAGGATTAGGGGATGCAGGTGATTTAGCATTCGGTGAAAAATTAGGAGGTGAGTAAAGTTTTAGAAATATTGGTTTGGCTGCTTTTTAGCTCGGTGAAATTTCTTTTCGCCCCTTCTGCTATGATCGCATCTGGCTATAATTTCTGGGAGACACTTTTAGTTTCAATCACAGGTGGTTTGTTAGGGGTATTCGTTTTCTATTTCTCAGGAAAGGCAATTTTCGAATTCTTTGGCAAGTTCAAAAAATCAGACCAGCCAAAAAAAGTCTTTACCAAGAAGAATAAAATGATCGTTCGTTTGATCAATAAATTCGGATTAATAGGTCTTTCAGCTGTCCTTGGAGTAGCGTCTATTCCTTTGACCGCTCTTTTAGCAGCACGTTACTTCCAAGATAGAAAATCAACCCTCGTTTATTTGAGTTTGTCTGTTTTAGCATGGGCAGTATTACTCACGATTTTCTCAGTATCTATTAAGCCTTTCTTCGCTTGAGATATCGTCATTTATTTTTCGATTTAGATCATACACTGTGGGATTTTGAACAGAATTCGCGCGCTACAATCGGAGAGGCAGTAGAGCATTTTAACCTGCAAGAAAGAAAGCCTTTTCCACTCAAAAGAATCTTCTTTATTTATGAGAAAATTAATGACCATCACTGGCATTTGTATCGTCAAGGAAAGCTCTCTAAGGCTGACCTAAGACTCTCTCGATTTAGAAAAACTCTACACGAATTAGGCATAAAGGATGAAGTCTTATCCGAAGAGATGAGCCAATTCTATATCGAAAGAAGTCCTTTCAAAAAGCACCTTTTTCCTGGTGCGATTCCCCTTCTTGAGAAACTGCAAAAAACACATGGATTACACCTGATTACCAATGGTTTTAAAGAGGTTCAGTACATCAAGCTTGAAGAATCTGGATTGCGCTCATTCTTTAGAAATGTGATTGTTTCAGAGGAAGTTGGATACAAGAAACCACAAGCTGAAGTATTTCATTATGCCATGAATCTGGCTGGATGTGAGGCCTATGAAGCACTGATGGTCGGCGACAATATTGAAACGGATATAAAGGGAGCAGCAGGCGCGGGAATTGATCAGGTATTCTTCAATCCAAAAGGAAGAAAACCAAACTTCAAAGCTACCTATCAGGTTAAAGCACTTTCAGAAATAGATGCTATTGCCTACTCTCAGTTTTAACATCATTCTGTGCTAAAAACTTCTTGATACCCCTTTCTAAAGGGAGGAAAAATAGGGCAGGAATAAGGTTGATAAGGACCTTATAAATTGGAGCCCCTAAATTGAGTGTCTCTACATATGGCTCGATTAACACATTGAAATACTCAAAAACCAAAAAGATTAGAATAAAGGTCATTACCAAAGAAAGGTTTCGGAACTTGTATTCAAGGTTGAGCTTATAGGCTATCAGAAATAGAAATAAGTACAGAACGAGCTGTGCTAAATAGAACCACCACTGGTTCCAATAAGGTTTTTGAATAAGTAGATTAGCACTTGATACTTCAGAATAGCGTGCTTGACTATTATTTTTCATCCTGACTTCGAATTGATACTCTCCAGGACTCAAATTGGTATAAATAGCATTTGGGTCAACGGATTGTACATTCTTCCAGTTTGTTTCGTAGGGCAAGAGCCTGTATTCATATTCTATTTTTTCTTGATTAAGAAATGTTAAGGCCTTGAAGAAAAAGGAGAGTTCATTTTGGTTGTGTTCAAAGCGAACTATATCTTCCCTCAAAAACATAGATGTTATAGCTGAATCATCCTTACTAAATAGTTTAATCGATGTAATTTCAGGGCTGATATCAGATCCAACATTTTTTTCCTTCGAAGCGTCATAGCTGAAGAACTGATTCCCTTTTAAGCCTATAAGTATCTTATTTTCAGCGCTTCTTGAAAAAGGATTGAAAATAATTTCTTGGTCATCAAAGAATGACTCGGAGCTAAAATTTTCAATTTCCCTGCTTCTTTTGTTTATGGTGCTCAATCCAGAATGATGCGCAACCCATAGATGAGTTTCGGATTCGTGAATACCAATAATGAAATTACTAAGCAGACCATCGCGAGTTGTATACTGAATGTTTTCATCATCATCTAATACGTAAAGCCCTTGACCTTCGGTTCCAACCCATAACTGCTGTTTTTCATCTTCAAAGAGATAGTTGATGTCTTTAGCAGAGAAAGAAGATTCTTGATTTAGATACTTATACTTATCCTTTTCAAGTTTTGCTAAGCCAGTTACCTTAGTTCCAAACCAAAGTGTTCCATTTTTCCGAGGTAATATGTGATATATTTCGTTATGAATAAAACCGTTATTTGTATTGTGTATCAGACGAATACGCTCATCTACCAATTCTATAACTCCACGGTTTACAACCGAGATCCAAATCTTTGAACCTTGTCCAGCGATATGCCGTATCGAAATGTCGTCATCGAAATTGTCGAGCTCAAATCTATTAAGGCTTGAATCTGAAATAGAGTATCTCCAAACCCCATTTTTTTGAGTTCCAATCCAGATATAATCGCCTTTGGCAAACAAAGAACTGACATTAAACAATTCACTCTTCGGAACCAAAGAGAAAAGAAATCTATCCGAGTAGGCATCAAAACTCGATTTCAATAGGCCTGAGTTGGTGCCGAAGAATTGGTTCGAATCTGTGGAGTGAATTACTGAACTAATGCTGAGGCTATCGAATTGTGCTGGCAGTTTATAGGAGGCGAAGGCGTTTTCAATGAATTGAAAAATACCCACTCCATAGGATCCAAACCAGATAGATCCCTCTTTATCAATAAACGTACATGTGAAATATTTAAAGCTGTCGTGCTGTTTTAATGGAAACTCAAGAAGCTGATCTACGGTTAATGAAGTAGGGTTAAGTTTTACCTTAATGATGCCTTTAGAGTTTGAGGCCAGCCATAGTTCGTTCTTATCTCCTTTGAGGATTTCTTTGACTTTGATTTTAGGGAAGTTCTCTACAATTCTGAGCTTCTTGTTAATCAAGTCGTATTGCATGAGTCCTAAATCTTCAGAGGCAATCCATAAAATGGATGCTAAGGTGTCCAGATAGAGGGTGGAGGTGTTAATGTATTCAAGCTCAGGGTCGAGTATTTCGAACTCTAAAGTTGAATCATTAAGGTTCAGTTGGAAAGCTCCTTCAGAGGTAGCCACAAATATTTGATCATTGAATATCTCGAAATCATAACTAAGTTTATTTTTTAGGGATTCGCCAAGACTTATGTTTTCGTTTTGACCAAGTACATGCAAGCCTTCATTCCTAGAGAGTACATAGTTTTTCCCATCCTTATGTTTTATGCTACTTATTGCATTGTCGTTTGGAACTTGAAACAATTCATCGAATTCCCCAAATTCAAGTTTGGAAACAGATCCTTGATCGTATCCGAGGATTAGACTATTGTTTGGTCCAAGGGATAAGGATCTTACAAAGTTGCTTTTAAGGCCATCTTTAGTGGAGTAAAGGCTAAACTGGTATCCGTCAAATTTGAATAGTCCATTTGAGCTGGCAATCCAAATAAGTCCTTTTTCGTCTTGAAGTACATAATAAATATAACCTTCTGTAAGACCCTTTTCAGATCCAAAGTGCTTTATATTATACTGGTTAGCTTCTGCTCGAAATGGCAGAGCTAACAAAAGAAGGAAGGCCAGTATTTGGCTATTTGTTCTAATCGACATCAACCTTCACGTTGTATTTCAATTTCGGAGGCCCTCCTATAGGAACAGAATAAAAGGGAATCGGCTCGTTGTACTGATTTGTGATGTACAAGACGACATCATTGTCAAATGATGATTTTTTGATCAGCTGCAGGTCAATGGAAGTGTTCCTTTCCGATCGCATGACGCGATGAGTGCTTTTTGCCCAATTATTTTCACCGCTTACTTTGCCTGGATGACGGTTCTTAACAACTGAATATAAAAGTATTTGAAGGTCGTCATCAGCGTCAAAATTATTCTGGATGATGCTTACCACAGAGTTGTCTATAAAAGGGTAAATATGAGTGACGGAGCCTTTTTCGGAGGTTAACCTCATTGAATATTCGTAAGTGAACGCATTTCCTCCTACAACTGGGTTGTTGCTGAGCTCAGAACTTGACAAAAAGTATTTGTACAAGTTCCCATCATCCCCGGTAACACCATCAGTAATAAGTTTAAATACCATGGAGTTTGTTCCCGGTAACACCTCACCTTCACTAGCATTAAAGGGCCCGAAAGAGTACCACTTGTTATCTGTGCTTGCATTCACACCAAAGACTTTAGAAGCCAACATGGTTCCAGCCTTGTAATTTCTTTCAGGATCCACCTTTTTGGAATCAGGATGAGAGAATGCTCCCTTTCCACCGTAAACAGCAAATCTTGTTTTGGTATTAAAGGTTCCTTTTGCTTCATCAATTTTACCCCCACAGTCAGGATCAAAAACTCTAATGTAGAATGGATCTTTTCGGGCTGATGGAACAACAAAAAAGAAAACTTGGCTGAAATCATCATCTCCCCATTTAGTGTCTGCTTGAGAACCAAAAGTCGATAAGAATTGGACGCTTTCAACTTCGCTAGGCACCAGCTGGGCAGCAACAAAGGAAGCTTCGAAGCAAAGAGAAAGAAGCAATATTAAGCGTGCGAGTTTTCTCATTTCACTTCAATTTTGCAAGACTTAAACGAATCATTTAAGTCTAGTATGCATTTAACATTCGAATTTCTCGGAACACTGAGTTCCTCGCCGCAAAAATATTGGCCGGCATTTAATTCCCAGTAAAAATTGGGCTCAGTACCCTTACAATTCAGGCATTCTGCTTTCAGGTTGATTTGGCCTTGGTTTTCAGTGGATACAACTTTAAGAGCTTTCTTTTCTCGGAGGTCAATGTCAACTGCATATTCATTTTCCATGATTGCCCCTTCACCAGTCAATACTTGAACATTCAGCCTTGCCTTGTAACGTTTAGCTTCATTTTAGCAGTAGGTTAACTTTTGTCCGCTTGACATATTTCCATCCCCCATGTCCCATATAAATTCAAGTGGGGTTCCATTTGGGTCTTTAGAGGCGCTAGCGTCGATATTTACACAAAAAAGTGAATCGTTACAAGTTGGGAATGTTTTAATCTGGGGAAACAAGCGGGAAGACTTACAGTCGTCAACTAGTTATTGAAATCGAATTGGAGCATAATTGTCCTTTGCATCTCGGTTACTAAACAAAGTTCCTAGGCCAGATTTGCTGTGTATGATATATCCAAAGTCATCAAAGGAAGAATTGATACGCGCTCCAAGAAGTTTTGGTTCGCTTTGTCCTAAAGAATCTAGGTGAACATTCCATACATCGAAATCTCCAAAACCGACTTTTCCATTAGATGAAAAGTATAAATCACCAAGCCCATCAATGAAGGGATAGATTTCATCCGAACTCGTATTTACTAGAGGGCCAAGATTTTCAGGGTTAGACCAATTGGGCTCGGCCATACCATCCTATACAAGTCATACCCGCCATAACTGCCACTTAACTCCTTACTGGCAAATATTAGTACTGTTCCCTCTTTATTAAAACTGGGATACTTAATTGCGCGATCATTTTTGAAAAGAGGTGTTTCGATTACATTAATTAGCTCTCCATCCTTAATGCTTGCATGCTGACTCTTGACTTCATCAAGATGTTCGTGGCTGTAGAACTCATCCAAAATATCTTTGTAGACATAATAACTAAAGTCGTTTTCATCTTTCAGAATATGTATACCAATGTTTTTCCCCTTGTGTCTCAGTCCAAAGATGTGAGTTTCACTTTTATCCTCACTTTGACTTTCATTTTGACGAAGGATTTTGGGACTTTCAATTTTGTCGGGATAGATACTGCTGATTACAAATTCTGGCTTTTCGCTTTCGAAGACATCATTTGAGGTGTGATGAGCAAATTCTTGATGTTTAAAGATTGGAATCACCTCATCTTCAGCAAGAACCCACAATGAATCCTTGCTTTTGAGACCTTCATTATTTGAAATCATCTGCTTGAGCTGCTGGTATTCTGCAGAAGGAATATTGTCTTTTTCCGTTTCAAGAAAATCCTTGGCCTTTTTGAAAGATCCTTGTTGAATATAGTTTAGGATATATCCTTCAAATTTGAAAGGTTCATCCCAAGCTATACTTCTTTTGTACCATGATTGGGCAAGCTGGAAATTCCGTTCTTTCCTGTGACACTCAGCTATAACATATGCTAAGGCTGAATTGGAATCTGAGTTGTGTACCTTTTGGAGGATTTCTGCTGCTTTTGCGAAGTTTCTTTCTTCAAAGAAATAACCCGCTTTTGCAGTGTTTTGAGCAAATACATTGCCTGTACAAATACTAATGAAAAAGCCAATGAATAAGGCTGAACGCATAATTTAAAGCTAAGAAGTTTGTAAAGCTGAGCTTAAAAGCCTTGAGGACAGCTGTAAATCTGTGAACTACATGGAATTTCGAGAACTGTTACTTAGAGCTCTTGGAAATATTTATATAACAAGCCTTCTTCAGTGGTTTACCATTCTTAGAGTACTCCATTACGCTGTAAACTTTCGGTTCTGGATCATCTAGATGAATTCTTAACTCTTCACCACATGAATAATTAGTTCCCCATTTCCAATGGAAGACTTGGTCTTTACAGCCATTGCAATTGTAAGGGTCTGCTATTAGATATAACCACTTATCGTAGTAGTATCTTTCCATACGAAGAGCTTCTCGATTTCGAAGATCAATCTCTACATCGAATTTGTTTTTTTCTACTACTCCCTGATCATTTTTCACGCTCACATTCAAGACCGCATTATATAGCCCAGGTTTTCTATAGCAATATTTGAATTTTTGTCCATAGCGTTTATGTCCATCACCCAATTCCCACAAACACTCTAAGGGAACGCCTTAAGGAACCATAGATCCAGTTAGGTCGAAATCAACGCAAAAGGCCGAATCGTTGCATGGAATGAATTCTTGCTCTTCTGCAAAAAGTGCTTCACTTCCACAGTTATCGAATACTTTTTGAAAGGGATAAACCTTGGCATTTACCTCCTTAGTTCGATTGGATGCGAAAAAGCCCATTCCTGATTTCGAATTGATAAGAAAGGCATAGTCATCGAACATCGAATTCGCTGGAGGGTCCATCAAAACCGGCTTTCATCACCAATGAGTTCTAAGTCCATTGAGAAAATGTCATGATCTCCATAGCCACCATTGCCATTAGAGCTGAAATACAACTTGTTGTCGAAACTGATAAAAGGGTAGATCTCATCACCAGCACTGTTAATTTCAGGTCCAAGATTCTCAGGGTTTGACCAAAATGGAGATCGATAAATCATACGATAGAGGTCGTAACCTCCATAGCCACCTTTCATGTCTTTTGAAGCAAAAATGAGCACTGTTCCGTCTGCAGAAATTGCTGGAAATTTCACGGTACGCTTATCCTTGAAAAGCTCTGAGCCTTCAATTTCTTCAATTTTGCCATCAATCGTTTTAATGATGAAACTTTCTACATCAGAATAGTGCGCTGTGTGATTGTATTCTTCAAAATAATCTGAGTAGACTAAATAGTTTACATCTCTTTGATCGCGTAGTGTGTATACCCCAATTTTGTCTTTTTTGTATTTGAATCCTATCCCATTCATCTCACGGATTTCATCAAATCTTGGGATGCTAGTTCTGTTCTGTTTGATGAGACGAGGATCGGGTGATTCGTCCGAATAGATACTCGAGATTAAATATTTTGGAGCCACTTCGGAGCTAGCATTTTCAGGTTTGTGATTTCCTCTCTGCATCACTGGAAACAAGTCGTCCAATGTTTTATCATCGAAAACAATGAGTGAATCTGAACTTCTACTCGGGCTAATATGGCGACGGCTTGTTTCAATTATTTCTGGAAGCTCTTTACTGTTGGGGTTTAGCAAGAGTTTTTGTTTTGCATAAGCCAAACACTTTTCTGCTTCTCCCATTTGAATTAAGGTCATGCAATAACCATAAAACCCAGGCTGGGTTCCTTCACTAATTGCGCGCATGTGCCATTCAGTTGCTCTGGCGTAATCATAAGTTTTTCTGTACGCTTCCCCAATGTAATAAGCCACTTCTTCATTGCCACTGAAATAGTCTTTCTTTAAAATTGAAATCGCCCTCTGATAATCTCGCTCTTCAAAAGCGTCGGAAGCTTTGCTGTTTATTTGGCTAAAGCCTAATGTGCTTGTGAAGAAAAGCACAAGGCTGAACAAAATACTGTTGGAGAACTTTAATAACATTGTCAATTCTTTGGGAGAGTTCAAATGGACTCAATTGGAGTTGTTTTAAAAAGTGGATTCAAACATTCAATAATTAATTGGTATGACAGCGGAGATAGTAAATATTGGAGATGAAATATTGATAGGTCAAATTTTAAATACCAATGCCCAATATATCGCAAAAGAATTGGATGCAATTGGCTTTAAGCTAAGCAGTATGACCACGATTTCTGATGATGCCGATGATATTGTTTCCTCACTTGATAAAGCCTTAGCTCAAAATGATTTGGTGCTAATTACGGGAGGCTTGGGGCCAACAAAAGACGATTTAACAAAGCACACTTTAGCCCAGTATTTCGACTCTGAGCTTGTCTTTGATCAAAAACTTTTTGATCATATGGAGCAATTATTTCAAGGCTTGGGGCGCGCAGAAGTTCCTAAAACCAGCTATAATCAGGCAGAAATTCCGAGTAAAGCGATTGCCTTGCATAATAAGTATGGAACCGCAGCAGGAATGTGGTTTGATCAAAACGAAAAGGTATGCATCTCACTTCCAGGTGTCCCCTACGAAATGAAACACCTGATGCAAGATGAGGTGATTCCACGCCTTAAGGAGCGCTTTCAAACTATGTTTAACTATCATAGAACTATCTTGACTACTGGCCTCGGGGAATCCAGCTTGATGGAAATCATCGAGGATTGGGAGAATTCTTTAGGCGAACTCGATATCAAACTAGCCTACTTACCTAGCCCCGGAAGAGTTCGCTTGCGCTTAACAGGACGAAAAACAGACAAGGAGAGCCTTGAAGCAAGTATCGATGAAAAGGCCGATGAATTATATCAACTTATCCCCAACCTAATTTATGGCGAAGAAGAAGTTGATCTTCCTGAAGCAATATATGAGCTGATGGTCGAATCTGGACAAAGTTTGAGCTTGGCTGAGAGCTGCACAGGGGGTAATATAGCTCATGAGCTGACCCTCATTCCTGGTAGTTCCAAATATTTCTCAGGAGGGGTGGTCTCTTACTCAAATCTGCTTAAACAAACCTTGTTGGGAGTGAAGGAAAAGACCCTTGAAGACTTTGGGGCTGTTAGTAAAGAAACAGTAGAGGAGATGGCACTTGGAGCAAAAACAAAATTGAAGACTGATTATGCCTTATCAGTTTCTGGAATAGCGGGTCCTGAAGGGGGTTCCGAGCTTAAGCCGGTAGGAACTGTTTGGATTGGTCTTGCTGGTCCTGATGGACTTTTGGAGAGTAAAAAGTTCAGTTTTGGAAAACTCAGAGAACAAAACATTCAAAAAGCCACGAATTCGGCTTTAAATATGTTGCGATTAGAGTTGTTAAGGAATAAATAAATAGTTACATTTGCCGCCCGAAAAAAACACAAAAGATGGCCAATATCTGTCAAATTACTGGAAAGAAAGCAATGGTTGGAAACAATGTTTCTCACGCGAACAATAGATCCAAGCGTAAGTTCCATCCAAACCTACAGGTTAAAAAGTTCTATTTGGCTGAAGAAGACAAATGGATCACCTTAAAGGTCTCTACCTCTGGAATTCGCAACATCAATAAAAACGGATTAGCAATAAGCTTGAAGCAAGCCAAGGAAAAAGGTTTCTACAAAGGCTAATTCCTCTGCGCGTTTTTCAATCCTTTTCTTTTGTACTTTCAAAGTCTATGTTAAAGACTATAATAGGAGTTTTCTTAAGCTTCTTATTTCTGAATGTATCTTACGCTCAGTCTACCGATTTACTGAAAGAGCGTCGTCAGAAACTAATCAATAGTTTGGCGGAAGATGAAATGGCATTAATCATTTCATACCCTGTTAAACAGCGTTCACTCGATATTAATTATGAATACCACGCGAATCCAAGTATTCGCTACTTCACGGGAATTGATGAGCCGGGAGTAATCCTAGTGCTTCAATCCAAATTGCTTGCTCAAAATAGCGGACTTCCAGAAGCTATGCTGTTCGTTCGCCCAGAAAATAAGCAAGATGCTATTTGGCATGGTAAGAGAAACGAAGTTAAGCGCTCTTCTGAAATAAGTGGAGTAGAAACTAAAGTTCTCGCCGAACTTAAGAGTCGACTCTCTAAAATTCCTACTAAAAAACTGAGTTTTGAAGAGCCGAAAAGCTTCGGTGTTCATGATCCTGCTACTAATAATGAAAGGCGCAGTGTTCAATCATGGATCTCTCAAAACGCAATTCAAGTTAATGATCGAATCAAAAAGGAAATTGCCCTAATCAGAGAAGTTAAGGACACTTTTGAATTAGCTCAAATGAGAAAGGTCATAGACATCTCCTGTAAAGGACATCTTGAGTTAATCAGGGCTTCTAAGAATGTGTTGAGTGAATACGAGATGGAGGCGGTGATAGAGTCTGCCTTTAGGTGGGAAGGGGCTCAAAGGCCGGCATACCCATCAATAATAGGAGGGGCTCAAAATTCATGTGTGCTTCACTATATGGCAAATAGCGAGAACTTAAAAAAGGGTGATATGGTTGTGGCTGATGTTGGCGCGGAGTACAATGGATATGCAGCGGACATAACAAGGTCGTTTCCAGTGGCAAACAGTTTTTCCCCAGAACAAACTGCTATTTATAATCTAGTCCTAAAAGCTCAAGAGGCCGGAATTGAAGAGTGCAAAGCGGGTAAATCTTTCAGAGCTCCAAATGATGCCGCAAGAAAAGTGATTTCAGAAGGCTTGAAAGATTTGGGTCTCATTTCAAATTTTGTGGAGTCAAGAAAGTATTTCATGCACGGAACGAGCCATTACTTGGGTCTTGATGTGCATGATGTTGGTTCTTATGGTGATCTGAAAGAAGGAAATATCATTACTGTAGAGCCCGGAATTTACATCGCCGAAGGAAGCGATTGCGATCCTAAATGGTGGAACATTGGAGTAAGAATAGAAGATGATGTGCTCATTACGAATGGTGCACCAGACGTACTTTCAGATTGTGTTCCAAAAAGCATCGAGAAAATTGAAGCAATCATGCTTGAGCCAAGTATTTTCGATTCATGGAAAAAGCTTGAAAAATAGCTAGATCATATCTTATTAATTATTATTTTTGCGCCCTTAATTCAGCAAGATGGCGAAGAAAGGAAACAGAATACAAGTAATTTTAGAGTGCACAGAGCACAAGGAATCAGGGATGGCAGGAACTTCGCGATACATCACTACCAAAAATCGCAAAAACACTCCCGACCGTATTGAAATTAAGAAGTACAACCCAGTTCTTAAGCGTTACACTATTCATAAAGAGATTAAATAATAAGTCATGGCTAAAAAGACAGTAGCAGGATTATCTAAAGGAGGTTCAAAAAGTTTGGCTAAAGCCATTAAGATGGTAAGGTCAGAAAAAACTGGAGCCTACCAGTTCAAACAAGAGATATTACCTAAAGATCAGGTAAAGAATTTCCTTTCAAAATAATTAAAGCCCCGAAAGGGGCTTTTTTAGTTATAACCTATGGCCTTTTTTGGACTCTTTAATAAAGAGAAAAAGGAGAAGCTCGACGAAGGACTCAGTAAAACCAAAGAGAACTTCTTTTCGAAGCTTTCTCGAGTAGTAGTTGGTAAATCTAAAGTCGATGATGAGGTTTTAGACGAACTAGAAGAAGTGCTAATCACTTCTGACGTCGGAGTTGAAACGACTCTAAAAGTAATTGAACGTATTGAAAATCGAGTTTCTCAAGACAAGTACATGGGAACCGATGAGCTTAACGGAATTCTGAGAGAAGAGATTGCTGCACTCTTAGAAGAACATCATAACGACCCAAGTGAGGCTTTGCCAGGATCTGTAGAAGGTGAACCTTATGTTATCATGGTTGTAGGGGTTAACGGTGTGGGTAAAACCACTACTATCGGAAAATTGGCCCATCAGTTTAAGTCTAATGGAAAGTCGGTCTTATTAGGAGCGGCCGATACTTTTAGAGCCGCTGCAATAGAGCAGCTCAAAATTTGGGGCGATCGAGTAAAGGTTGATGTGATTTCGCAGAAAATGGGAAGTGACCCAGCTAGCGTTGCCTTCGATACCTTAAGCGCTGCAAAGTCAAGGTCAAGCGAGATTGTTATCATCGACACTGCGGGTAGATTGCATAACAAGTCGCATTTGATGAATGAATTAAGTAAGATTAAAAATGTAATGCAAAAGGTTTACCCTGAAGCACCACATGAAGTCCTACTTGTATTAGATGCTTCCACTGGTCAAAATGCTATAGAACAGGCCAAGCAGTTTACGAAAGCCACAGAAGTAACTGCACTTGCCCTCACGAAAGTTGATGGTACCGCAAAAGGAGGGGTTGTTATCGGAATCTCTGATCAATTCAAAATTCCCGTACGTTACATCGGAATCGGTGAACAAATGGAAGACCTCCAAATCTTTGATCGAAAGGAGTTTGTTGACTCCCTTTTTGCAAAATAAAAAGGCCCACCGAAGTGAGCCTTTTCTTTACAGAGTGATATCCTTAAATATCATGTTTAAAAATCGAATGCCTGATTTTTGAAGCTGCTCGCTCCATTTCAATGAGCCCTTCAATATTCCTTACAGTGTACTTGTCGATGTTTAAAAATGCAGCCGTTTTCATTACTGCATCTTTTTCTTCCAATGCATATTCATCATCGGCTAATGACATATGTACACCGTCATAAATAAGTGTCGAGGCTGAATTTAAAGGAAAGTCGTTTCCAATAGAATCAAGAATTGCGTTGAGATTTGCTTTGTGATAATCGAAGTTTTTCCAATCATTCAAAAGGTCTGAATCAGCACCAACATTGTGTGCCCATACATTCAAGAACCAATTCATTTCAGGTTCAGATACTTCGTCATCAGCACCAGCTATTGCTAAAAGGGCCTGACCGTATTTTCTTAAGCCTTCTTTCGAGACTTTCGAAACTCCGTAGATTCCTTTTCCAGCTGGATTTAGATTAATAGTTTCCATAGGTTTTTATTTCTGTCTGTCACTTTAAATCAAGTAACTTCGCGAGCTGTTGAACTAGTATGGCTACCATTTGTTACAAAAGCTTCGCTAAAAGGCTAATTTTCATCGATAACCGGTATGAAAACAAAAACACTCAAAAAAAATAAGGTTAATATTGTTACGCTCGGATGCTCGAAGAATATCTATGATTCTGAAGTCTTGATGGGGCAGCTAAAAGCGAACAAGTTTGAAGTGAGCCATGACTCAAATGAGAATGACGCGGCAATCGCAATTATTAATACCTGCGGCTTTATTGATAATGCTAAGCAAGAATCCATTGATACCATAGTAAACTTTGCCGAAGCCAAAAAAGCAGGTGAGCTTTCTAAACTCTACGTAACGGGATGTTTGTCGCAGCGATACGGGAAAGATTTGGAACAAGAGATTCCAGAAGTTGATGCCTTTTTTGGGACTTCTGATTTGCCAAGGTTGCTCAAAACATTAAAAGCAGATTACAAACATGAACTCATTGGTGAACGTCTGCTAACAACACCTAGCCATTACGCATATCTTAAAATCGCTGAAGGCTGCGATCGTCCCTGTGCTTTCTGCGCCATCCCTTTAATGAGGGGAAAACACAGATCAACTCCTATTGAAGACTTGGTTAAAAGCGCAAAGTCTCTTGCCGCAAAAGGAACGAAAGAACTTATTCTAATCGCTCAAGACCTGACTTATTATGGACTTGATCTCTACAAGAAACGCCGTTTATCTGATCTTTTAAATGCACTCTCCGAAGTGGAAGGAATTGAATGGATTCGGTTGCATTATGCTTATCCAGCTGGTTTTCCTATGGACGTACTCGAAGTAATACGAGATAATCCGAAGGTCTGTAAATACCTTGATATGCCCTTGCAGCATGCTACAGACAATATGCTTCGTTCGATGAAAAGGAGTATCACACGAAGGAAGTCGGATGAGTTATTGAATAAAATTCGAGAGACAGTTCCAGGCATAAGTATCCGTACTACTCTTATAGCGGGTTTCCCTGGAGAAACTGAAGAAGATTTTAATGAGTTGAAAGATTGGGTGAGCAGTCAAGAGTTTGAGCGACTGGGAGTGTTTCCATATTCGCATGAAGAGGATACTTCAGCTTACGAATTGGAAGACAACGTGCCCCAAGAAGTAAAGCAGGAAAAAGCAGAAGAAATCATGGCCCTTCAGTCAGAAATTAGTCTGCGCAAAAATCAGCGTTTGGTTGGTCAAAAGTTGAAGGTTCTAATAGATCGTGTTGAAGGTGAGTACTTTGTAGCTCGTACAGAATTTGATTCACCTGATGTAGATAATGAAGTCTTGATTAAGAAATCCGATCATTACATGCGCATTGGGGATTTTCAGATGGTATTGATAGAAAGTGCTGATTTTTATGATTTATACGCAAGTCCGATAGCATGAGAATTGAAAAGTTAAGCAACAAAGAGAGTGGACAATGGAAGAGGCTTCTTAAAGACTACCTTGATGGAGCTCCAATATTAGATTCACTCTATGGAAGAAGACCTGAACTCAATGCCTTTGAAGGGCAAATCTCAGACAAGGCAAAAAGCTTTGGCAATCGAACGGTCTTAGTAGATGCCTTGGGTAAACAATATTCAGATTTAGGAATCCAAGGAAACTCTGAGCTGCTGATCAACTCCTTGAAAGAGGAAAATACATTCACTGTTACAACAGGTCATCAACTTTGCCTCATGGGTGGTCCGGCATATTTTATTTATAAAATCGCTGGATGTATCTCTTTAGCCAGAGCCCTTAAAGAGAAGTACCCAAACAAGAAATTTATTCCAGTATTCTGGTTAGCTACAGAAGATCACGACTTTGCTGAAATTAATCACTTTCATCTTTTTAATCGTCGATTCGAATGGAACATTGATTCAAAAGGGCCTGTCGGTCGCTTAAAATTGGAAGACTTTGAATCTCTTTCAGAAGAACTAAAAGAGGTGTTGGGAAATGCCGACTTTGCAGAAGAGCTTTACGATACATTTCAAAAGTCTTATTTGCAATCAAACAACTTGTCAGAAGCGACTATTAAGCTTGTACATGAGCTATTTGGATTTGACGAGTTGTTGTGCTTAGATGCAGATGAGTTTAGCTTAAAGAGCTTGTTTGTTCCAATAATGGAACAAGAATTATTAGAAGAAACAAGATTCAAAAGCGTTCAAAAGGCAAATGAAATTTTGACCAAGGCGGATTACACTACTCAAATTCACTTGAGAGAAATCAACCTGTTCTATATTCAAGATAATTACCGTGAGCGTATTATTAGTGATGGAAACGAATGGTCTACTAAGGATGGGAATCATAAATGGTCTAAAGAGCAAGTGATTGAGGAATTGCATGCGCATCCCGAATGTTTTAGCCCAAATGTGGCAATGCGTCCTTTGTATCAAGAGTGTATCCTGCCTAACCTTGCTTATATCGGAGGAGGAGGTGAAATGGCTTATTGGCTTCAGCTTAAACCCATTTTTGATGCATTCAAAGTAGATTTCCCAATGCTGATTCCTCGTTTATCAGCTACTTCAGTTTTGCCTTCCGTCGCTAAAAAAATCGACAAACTCGGATTGCCGATTCAGGACTATTTCAACAGGGAAGAAGATCTGATTAAAAAGTACATGGCTGAACTTACTCCTCTTCAAGGCTTCGATGAGGAGGAGAAAATGATAGAGCTCATTGAAAAAAGCTTGATGGATAAAATGCAAGAACTTGATGAAGGTTTTCGAAAGTCAATAGCTGCGGATGTGAACGCGATGCAAAAACTACTTGAACGCATCCAAGGAAAATACGGGAAACAATTCAAGCAGAAAGAAGAGACCTCCATCAATCAATTGCGCTCGGTTCAAAATGCTATTTACCCTCATTCGAAATTACAAGAACGACATGAGAACTTCTCAAGTTGGTATTTGAGATCTGGAAAAGATGCCTTAAACTCCCTCATTGACAGTATGGATCCCTTTGAGTTTAACATGTTAGTTATGTACTTATAAGCTGTATAAAACTCATTAATTCTTTCCATCGCTTAGCCAGCATGAAATTATACTTTTGGGCATGGAAGAAATGATCTTGATCCTTGATTTCGGATCTCAATATACGCAGCTGATAGCCAGAAGAATACGGGAGCTGAATGTTTATTGCGAAATACACCCGTACAACGATTTTCCTAGCCCAGGTCCGAATGTTAAGGGACTAATTCTATCAGGAAGCCCTTTTTCGGTACGCGACGAATCGCATCCTCAACCAGATTTAAGTGCTTTTTCAGATTCTCTTCCAATTCTAGGAGTTTGCTACGGCGCTCAGTTTTTAGCTCACAAACATGGTGGTAAAGTAGAAGCCTCTAAACATCGAGAGTACGGAAGAGCAAATCTTTCCTTCGTTGATACAAACAACCCTTTGCTTCGCGGCATTGAAGAAGGTTCTCGGGTATGGATGTCGCATGGTGATACAATCTTGGATGCCCCAGACGATTTTAATGTCATTTGTAGTTCGAGCGATGTGCGAGTAGCTGGTTATCAAGTTGGCGACTCATCAACTTTTGGTGTTCAGTTTCACCCTGAAGTATATCATAGTACGGATGGCTTACACCTACTCAGAAACTTTGTGGTTAATATCTGCTCTTGTGCTCAGAATTGGACACCTGCTCACTTTGCTGAGGAGACAATTGCTAATTTGAAAGAACAATTAGGCAACGACAAGGTGGTTTTAGGATTGTCGGGAGGGGTGGATTCTTCAGTTGCCGCAGTGCTTTTAAATAAGGCTATAGGGCACAATTTGTATTGCATTTTTGTGAACAACGGCTTGCTTCGAAAACATGAGTTTGAAGCAGTGCTTGAGCAGTATGAAGAACTCGACTTAAATGTGAAAGGCGTAAATGCATCTGAGCGTTTCTACGCAGCGTTAAAAGGTGTTAGCGATCCTGAGCAAAAACGTAAGATTATAGGAAATGAATTCATCGAGGTATTTGATGAAGAAGCCCACCTGCTTCAAGATGTAAAATGGCTTGGTCAAGGAACTATATACCCTGACGTCATTGAATCTAAGTCGGTAAAAGGGCCTTCAGCAACTATTAAAAGTCATCATAATGTTGGCGGACTTCCTGATTTTATGAAATTGAAATTGGTGGAGCCACTAAACGCTTTGTTTAAAGATGAAGTAAGGAGGGTAGGTGCCGAATTACATATTCCTCAAGAAATTTTAGGAAGACATCCTTTTCCAGGTCCAGGTCTAGGAATTAGAATCCTTGGCGACATCACCGCAGAAAAGGTACGCACTTTGCAAGAGGTGGATTATATCTTCATCAAGGCTTTGAAAGACGACGGATTATATGATGATGTTTGGCAGGCGGGTTCGATGCTTCTTCCGGTTCAATCAGTAGGGGTAATGGGCGACGAAAGAACATATGAAAATGCAGTAGCTTTAAGAGCAGTTACTTCTACCGATGGGATGACTGCAGACTGGTGTCACTTACCCCACGAATTCCTAAGTAGGGTTTCAAACAAAATCATCAATCAAGTAAAAGGTGTGAATCGTATAGTTTACGATATTAGCTCAAAGCCACCAGCCACCATAGAATGGGAATAAGAGCTCAAGTCATATCGCTATTTTTTGCCTTACTACTTTGTGGGGCAGCCTTTGGCCAAGAAGGCATCTCCAAGGATGTTAGAAGCTTGAACGGTGAGAAGTTTTATTTCCATACCATTCAAAAAGGGAATACCCTCTATGGCATCTCTAAAATGTACAATGTTGATATCAAAGAGATACTACGGAACAACCCCGAAGCCAATGAAGGGCTTCGAATCGATCAAGTCATAAAGGTTCCTTTTAAAAAGGCAAAAGTTCAAAGGGTTGAGAAAAATAAGCTACAAGTAGACGGATCTTTTCTCATTCACAGAGTTGTAAAAGGGGAGACGCTCTATGGCATTTCGAAACGCTACAATGTTAGTCAAGAGAATATCCTGAAGTATAATCCTTTGCTGCGTGACGGACTCTCTCCAGGAATGCAGCTAAAAATTGAAACCTTAGCGGTAAACAAAGAAGAACAGGATGAAGAGATGAAAGAGGCGCTTTATGTGCCTGCAGAGTTAGATTCTTTCATCAATCACGTGGTGATGGCCAAGGAGACCTGGTATGGAATTGCATTGAAATATCAGGTGAATATTGATACCCTCATGGCTTTTAATCTTGAGTTTCGCAATGGGATCAAAATTGGTGATGTACTGAGGATACCTGAACTAAGCCCCAAATACCTGCAAGAGCAAAACTTTGGAAAAAAGGATAGCTCCCTTAACTCATTAAAACTTGATACAGGGCTTACCAAAGTATTCTTGTTTCTCCCTTTCTACCTTGACGACAACGATACTTCCTTTACTACCAAAGTTGAGGAAGGACTTACTTATAAGAATAAGATCAATCCTAAATCAAAATTGGCCTTTGAATTCTACGAAGGGGTTTTGCTGGCACTTGATAGCTTGAAAAAGAAGAATGTTCAATTAGAACTCTCAGTATTCGATACCAAATCAAATGCTTCATTTGATTCACTCATTGCCAGTGTCGACTTTAGCAGAACCGACTTGATTATTGGACCGCTTTACCGTTCAAATTTTGACAAAGTTGTTGCCAAGGCAAAACCTTTTGGGATTCCAATGATTAGCCCTGTTCCTCAAAGCAATAAAATACTCTTAGACAATCCAAATGTTATCAAACTCTCTCCCTCTTATGCATCTGAAGTTGCTTATGTGCGTAATTACTATGATCAAAAGCTGAAAGGTAGCAATTTCTTCCTAATTAATTCCTACAAGTTCAAGGACATGCCTTTGATTAATCTGTTTTTAAAGGAAGGTACAGGAACAGCTGAGTTTGACTCCTCTATGATGCTTACTATTAGTGAGCCAGAGCGTTTTGATATTTCATCAAAACTTGATACAATTCAGAATTACTTTTATCTCCCAAGCACCGATAAGGGTTATGTTGGAGGCCTAGTCAACATGCTTTATCCTTATTCTAGAAATTATCCAATTACCTTAATTGGAATGAGCAATTGGGCAGGGTATGACAATTTAGATATCAATTACCTGGAGCAAATGAACTTTCATTATACCACCGAATTTTTTGTTGATTATGATGATCCTGATCTGGTGGATTTTTTGAAAAAATATAGAGTGTCATTTGGAACTGAACCTTTGAAATATGGTTTTTTTGGCTACGAAGTGATGATGAATTTCGTAGGATTTAATACCGCCAATATGCTCCAAGACCTTGAGAAGATAAACGAACAAGGGATGGTTGTTAAATTCGATTTCCGAAAGTTCGATTTCAGCAACGGTGTTGAAAACAGAGGTTTGTACCTTTTAAGAACGAGCGATTTCCGACTACAAAAAGTCCAATAAAAAACCCCGCTAGTGCGGGGTTAGTGTTATTCGTTAGCAGTTGTTGGGCTTAACCAAAAACCACTTTTTCTTTTTCATACTCGCCATTGTCGAGCTTCTTTTTCACATTATCGAACACATTCAGACTGTACTCAACGTCTTCTAAGGTATGTGCGGCTGTTGGGATTAGTCTTAGCATAATAACTCCTTTAGGAACTACTGGATAGACAACCATAGAAGTGAAAATATTATGATTTTCTCTCATATCAATGATGATATTGGCAGCTTCAAAAGTTCCACCTTGCAAGAAAATAGGCGTTACACAAGAGTTTGTTACTCCAATGTTGAAACCTCTTTCTTTCAGGCCACTCTGCAGAGCATCAGTGATTTTCCAAAGGTTTTTCTTGAAGGAAAGGTCATTTCTAAATAGCTCAAGTCGCTTTAAATTACCAGCAACTATTGGCATCGGAAGTGATTTTGCGAAAATTTGAGACCGCATATTGTATCTCAAGAATTCGATTACGTTTTCTTCTGCTGAAATAAATCCTCCGATAGATGCAAATGCCTTGGCAAATGTTCCGAAATAAACATCAATATCGTCCTGAACTCCTTGTTCCTCACCAGCACCAGCACCTGTTTCACCAAGTGTTCCTATTCCGTGGGCATCATCAACAAACAATCTGAACTCGTAGTTATTCTTTAACTCAACGATTTCCTTCAAAAGACCTTGGTCTCCAGCCATTCCAAACACACCTTCAGTAACTACTAGGATACCTCCATTAGTTTCTTCAATGATTTTGGAAGCTCTTTCTAGTTGTACTTTAAGCTTTTCAATATTGTTGTGCGGGAATACAAACCTTTTCCCTTGGTGCATGCGAACACCATCTACAATACATGCGTGCGATTCCGAATCATAAATGATAACATCATTTCTGTCAACTAGTGCTTCAATTGCCGACATACATCCTTGGTAGCCGTAGTTTAAAAGAATGGTGTCTTCCTTGCCAACAAAGTCAGAAAGCTCAGCTTCAAGCTTTTCATGAAGGTTGGTGTTCCCTGACATCATTCGAGCTCCCATTGGAAGACTTAATCCATATTGAGCAGCAGCATCAGCATCCTCTTTTCTAACTTCAGGGTGATTCGCCATCCCAAGGTAGTTATTGATACTCCAAACCAACATGTCTTTTCCTCTGAATGACATTCTGTTTGAAATCTCTCCCTCTAGTTTTGGAAACATAAAGTATCCATGGGAATAGTCAGCGTGTTGTCCGAGTGCTCCTCGGTCTTTCTTAATTTTTTCGAAAATATCCACAGTCGTGTTCTTTAATCGTTTATGCAAAAGTAATATACATTGTTATCAAAATAATATTCCTTTTTAACAGTTAAAAAGAGTCGCTTGTTTATAAATCTATCTTTGAGCCCAGTGAAAGCAAAACTCTTTGTCATCATTATTATAACGGCCTTAATTTCAGGTTGTTCAGAGTATCAGCGCGTACTTAAGAGTACAGATCTTAATCTGAAGCTGAAGAAAGCAAATGAATACTTTGAAAAAGAAAACTACTACAAGGCGCTTCCTTTGTATGAGGAATTGGTGAGTATTTACCGCGGAACCTCGCGTGCTGAGCAAGTTTACTACAAGTATGCTTATTGCGAATACTATCTTTTAGACCTTTACCTTGCTTCTTATCGCTTCGAGAATTTCACCAAAACTTTCCCAAATAGTGAATACTTGGAAGAGTGCACCTTTATGGCGGCATATTGTGATTATTTGATGTCACCCAAACCTTCGCTCGAGCAAAGCTCAACTTATGATGCGATAAGGAAACTTCAATTGATAACTGAACAATTCCCAAATAGCACCTATGCCGATTCTAGTGAGGCACTGCTTGATGAACTGCGTATTAAGCTTGAACAAAAGGCCTTTGATAATGCCTATCTATATTACAAGACAGAGTATTACGAGTCGGCTTCCGTTTCGTTCAAAAATGTTCTGAAGAGATTTCCCGACACAGATTTCAGAGAAGAGATCTTATTTTCAATCGTAAAATCGAATTATAAGCTGGCTGTCAATTCCGTAGAATCAAAAAAGGAGGAAAGATTTAAGAATACTATCGAAGCTTATATTAAATTTGCAGACTCTTTTCCAGAAAGTGAGTTTTTAAGTAGAGCTGAAGAGTTCTATGAAGAAGCGCAAAAATCTTTGGAAGAGATTAAAAAGAAAAACCAGTCATAGATGGATTACAAAAAGACAAATGCTCCCGATTCTACCATTACAAGAGACTTACTAGACATCAGTGAAGATGTTGGAAATGTATACGAAACTCTTGTGATTCTCTCTAAAAGATCGAATCAAATAGGTCAGGATCTTAAAGAAGAGCTTACTTCTAAATTGGCTGAGTTTGCTTCTGCAACAGATAATTTGGAAGAAATCTTCGAAAACAGAGAGCAAATCGAGATTTCTAGGTTTTATGAAAGACTTCCAAAGCCAACTGCAATTGCAATTGAGGAATTGGAAGCTTCTAAAGTATATCACCGTCTGCCTGAAGAAGAGGAGGGACAGTAAATGAATGCTTGCTTCTAAAAAAATACTTCTTGCCGTAACAGGCAGTATTTCCGCCTATAAGGCAGCATATTTAGTTAGACTTCTTAAGAAAGAAAAAGCCGAGGTAAAGGTGATTATGAGCCGTGCTGCTCATGCTTTTATTACCCCGCTGACTCTTGCCACCCTATCAGAAAATCCTGTTTCAAGCGACTTTGTAGCTGATCAGGATAAAGGAACCTGGAATAATCACGTGGATCTTGCCCTCTGGGCCGACATTATGCTCGTTGCTCCAGCATCAGCGAATACACTTTCAAAAATGGCTAGTGGTCAAAGCGACAGCTTATTACTTGCTTGCTATTTGTCCGCCAAGTGCCCTGTGGCATTCGCTCCTGCAATGGATCGAGATATGATCCTTCACGAAGCAACTCAGGACAACATTAAAAGGTTAGCGAAAAGAGGAGACTTGCATTTTCAAAGTGAATTTGGTGAACTCGCCAGTGGACTTGAAGGAGGAGGGCGTTTGGCCGAACCTGAACATTTGTTGGAGCAGCTCAAGGAATTTTTCGCCTCAAAGTCAAAGTTGGATACAAAGAAGATTTTGATTTCTGCAGGCCCAACGCGCGAGGCTATCGACCCGGTGAGGTATATAGGAAATCGCTCTTCCGGAAAGATGGGTTATGCCTTGGTTAATGAGGCTTTATCCAGAGGGGCTCATGTAAGTTTAGTAACAGGTCCAACCCAACTAGAGAAGCCCCAAGCCCAAGAATTAGTAGAGGTTGAATCTGCAGAAGAAATGTACGAGGCATGTATCCAACGAGCCCCAGATTTTGATGTGATCATCATGAGTGCAGCGGTAGCGGATTTTAAACCAAGCATTTTCGAAAACCAGAAAATCAAAAAGGAAAAAGGAATTGCCGCGATTGAATTAGAGTCTACCAAGGACATTTTAAAACGAATTGGCGAAATGAAGAAATCTGAGCAGGTCTTGATTGGATTTGCCCTTGAATCTGAAAATGGCTTAGAGAATGCGAAGAAGAAATTGCAGTCCAAAAACCTCGACGCCATTGTTTTGAATACCCTTGAAGACGAAAAAGCTGGTTTTGGCGTTGATACTAACCTAATTCGAATTATTGCAAAAGATGATGCCATCGATCAGTATGAACTTAAGCCTAAAACGGAAGTTGCAAAAGACATTTTGAATTATGTTGAGGATCTGCTCTAGTCTTTTTGTCCTGTTTCTTTTACTCGGAGACCTCAATGCTCAAGAAGTAAAGTTTGAGGTTGAAATCAATTCACAACGCTTGTCGAATGTCGACCCAAGCTTAATCGAGCAATTAGAACAAAACTTGCGTGAATTTGTGAATTCAAAAGTTTGGACCGGTGATAAATTCAAAGAAGAAGAACGAATTGAAGGAGGTATTTTGATAGTTCTGAATGAACGATTGAGTCAAAACACATTCAGTGGCGATTTGCAGGTCATATCTCGAAGACCTGTATATAATTCTACCTACAACTCCAATTTGATTTCATTTAAAGATCCTGATTTTCAGTTCGAATTCTCACAGTTTGCGAACCTTCAGTTTGGAGAAAATCAATTCATTTCGAACCTTACTTCGGTGCTTGCATTTTACGTCTACATAAGCCTTGCATGGGACTATGATAGCTACTCATTAAATGGTGGTTCTGAACTTCTTAGAAAGGCGCAAAATGTGGTTAACGCGGCTCAAGGCTCTGAGTTTTCGGGATGGAAGTCTGATGAAAAGGGTGAGAGAAACCGATTTTGGATTGTCGAAAACCATCTTAACAGCAGGTTCGAAGGCTTTCGAAAATGCCTGTATGAATATCACCGCAACGGACTAGATAAAATGGAGTCGAATCCAGAGGAAGCCAGAAAGAACGTGATGGCAGCTCTTGAGCAAATGCGAACAGTTTTCCAATATCGTCCAAATAATATCAATTTGAGAATGTTCTTCAATGCGAAGAATCAAGAATTGGTGAAGATGTTTAGTAAGGCCGAGAGAGCCGAAAAACAAAAAGCCTTCAATTTACTTTCCAGCATTGACCCAGCGAATGCAAATAAGTATCGAGAAATCCTAAGCGGACCTTGATAATTTTTAATTTCGATTTGTGCTGAGGAAGGTCTACATAAAGAATTACGCACTGATCGATGAAATTCAGGTTGATTTCAAAGCTGGATTTACCACCATCACAGGTGAAACAGGTGCTGGAAAGTCGATTATTCTTGGAGCATTATCCTTAGTTTTAGGTGAACGTGCCGAGCTTTCGAAAATCAAAAATGGCGAAGGAAAAAGTATCGTCGAAGCTGAGTTTGAGCTTCCTGGAAATATCAACAAGTCATTTTTTGAGGAACATGGCTTAGATTATGATCGCCACACCATTCTAAGACGAGAATTGCTTTCATCAGGAAAATCAAGAGCCTTCATCAATGATACACCTGTGAGCCTGAAGCAGATGCGAGAGCTTGGATCTCAGCTCATTGACATTCATTCCCAGAACGAAAACATTAGCCTAAACACTCCTGAATTCCAATTGAGTCTACTCGACGATTTTGCCGATTTAGGGGAGAAAAGAAGAGCGTACCAAAACCTATTTCGGCAATATCAGTTGCTTTCTGCTGAGCTGGAATCGTTGCTGGCAGAGCAAAATCAGCATCTTCAGAACAAAGATTTTTGGCAATTTCAATTCGATGAGCTGGATGAAGCCGATCTAGTACCAGGAGAAGAACAAAACTTGGAAGAACGAATACAGTTGATTAGTAACTCTGAAGCATTAAAAGGAGCGCTGTATCAGGTATCAGCTGAAATTGGTGATTCAGAAAATGATATCATAAGTTCCTTGCGCTCGATCACAAACAAACTGGAAGCATTTAAAGGCTTATCAGAACAAATAGCTTCTGTTTCTTCCAGGTTAGAGTCGAATAGAATTGAACTAGAAGACATTCAGTCTGAGCTTGACGACCTGAGTACTTCAATCGATTTTAATGCTTCGGAACTTTCAGACTTGGAGAAAAGGATCGACTTGCTGAATCATCTCATGCAGAAACATCGCTTGAATTCTTCTGAAAAACTCATCAAAGAGCGCGACGACTTTTATTCAAAACTGAATGGTTTGAATCTTTCTGATGAAAACTTAAAGTTGAAGCAAGAAGAATTGAAGCAAATCGATGCTCAATTGACCCAGCTTGAAATCGAATTAAGCGATCGTCGAAATTTAAAAGCACCTGTGCTTGAGGAAGGGATTGAAGAATTACTTCATAAAATGTCGATTCCTCAGGCAAAGTTCAGCCTCCATATGGAGAAGACTCGAAGAAATTCAACCGGAATCGATAAATTGAGTTTTAGGTTTTCTGCTAATGAAGGCCAAGAGGCACAAGATATTTCCAAAGTTGCCAGTGGAGGAGAGCGCTCTCGTTTGATGCTCGCACTCAGGTATGTGTTATCTGTGAACACCGAGTTGCCCGCAATTATCTTAGATGAGATTGACACGGGGATTTCAGGGGAGGTCGCTAGGCAAGTTGCTGAAGTACTACTGAAAATGGCCACAAGGATGCAAGTAATTAGTATTACGCATCTTCCTCAAATCGCAGCCAAAGGTCAATCACACCTTTCGGTTTTCAAAAACTCTAAAGGAACTCAAATACAAAGTTTAAGTCAAGAGGAACGGGTAGTTGAAATAGCTCAAATGCTCAGTGGAGCGGAGCCAAGTGCGGAAGCAAAAACAAACGCGCAACAATTACTCAATTGACTCTTTTCAAATATCTATTTTAGCATTTCAAAACATTAGACATGGCATTCAATTTATTAGCAGGAAAAAAAGGAATCATATTCGGAGCGTTGGATCCAAATTCAATCGCGTGGAAAGTAGCTGAGCAAGCACATGCTGAAGGTGCAGAGTTTATTTTAACAAATGCTCCAATCGCCATGAGAATGGGAAAGATCAATGAGCTTGCAGAAGCATGTAATGCAGATATCGTTCCGGCAGATGCTACTTCAATGGAAGATCTAGAGAACCTGTTTGATAAGGCTATAGAGAAGTTTGGGAAAATTGACTTTATCTTACATTCAATAGGAATGTCGCCTAATGTTCGAAAGAACAAACATTACACGGATATCAACTACGATTTCTATCATAAAACACTGGATGTAAGTGCAATGAGCTTGCATAGAACCTTAAACATTGCGATGAAAAAGGATGCATTGAATGAATGGGGTTCTGTCTTAGCCCTAACCTATATTGCAGCGCAAAGGGTGTTCCCAGATTATAACGACATGGCAGATGCAAAATCTGTTTTAGAAAGTATCACCAGAAGTTTTGGATACCATTATGGGGTAGCTAAAAAGGTAAGAATCAATACAATTTCTCAGTCGCCTACGCCAACAACAGCTGGGACCGGAGTTAAGGGTTTTGATAAGTTCATCGCTTATGCTGATAAAATGTCTCCATTAGGAAACGCTGATGCCGATGAGTGCGCTTCATACTGCATAAGCATGTTCAGTGACTTAACGCGAAAGGTGACAATGCAAAATCTTTTCCACGACGGAGGATTTTCATTCACGGGCGTTAGTAAAGATGTAATGGACAAAATGTAATTTTTGACTATCGAATTATAACCTCGCTCACGCGGGGTTTTTTTATGCGTAAATGTTCCATCAAATAAGCACATATCTACAACATCGGTTTAGCTCGAATAACCGTCATGGGATACACTCTCCCTTTGTTTATGAGTTTGTTGACAAAGTGCTTTATACAAGCATGGATCAAGTAGCGTATGAAAAATTACAAAGACTAATCACTAGCTACAAAAAGGATAAGACAGGCTTAAAGCAGAGTGGTTTCGGAGCAGGTTCAAAGCGTAGCCTTAATACTGTTTCTGATGTCGCTTCTGTCTCCTCTTCACCAATTAAGAAGGCCTCACTATTAAACCGAATTGTAAGCTTTTACGAGTTTGAGAATATTCTTGAACTCGGAACTAATTTAGGTGTTGCTTGCTACGCCATGGCTATTGCGAAGCACAATCCAAGGCTTCATAGTATTGAAGGAAACGAGGAGTTTGCTAAAATCGCTCAGGGAACTATGGAGCAAGAACAACTGAATAGGGTAAGTATTGAGAACGCTTCTTTCGAGTCGGTGCTCCCAGATGTCTTGAGAAACAATAAATTCGACCTGGTCTTTGTAGATGGAGATCATAGTTACGAGGCTACCATGAAATATTTCAGAAGCATTTTGCCTTCTCTTCACAATGAGTCGATGCTCATTCTCGACGACATTTATTGGTCCCCAGAAATGACAAAAGCCTGGAGGGAAATCCAAGCTTTTGATGAGGTGAAAGTAAGTTTAGACCTATATCATTTGGGCATACTCTTGTTCAGAAAAGAGATGACCCCGGAGCGCTTTCGAATTCGTTTCTAATTAGATTGAGCCTCGTTTTGCTTTTTAAGCTCTTCACTGTATCGGCTTATAAAGTCTTCAAGTTGCTCCACACCTAATCGCTTTGCGATGATCTCTTTATTCCTGTCTAGCACATAGACTACCGGTGTACTGTAGATATCATATATGTTTCTAAAATTCAGGCTATTAAGCGTGGTAAGGTGAAGATATTTAGCAGCATTCTTATTAATCTCTGGGTTGTCAGAAACATTTAAGAAGCTCAGCTTTTTGTCCCTGATGAATTTTTTCCAATCCTTAGTTTCGAGCTCTGTGCATACTGCGAATACTTCCAAATTGTACTTGTCTTTGCTTTCACTGTACCATTCACTGAGCTTTGGAGTGGCTTTCTTACAGTGTCCACATCCTGGGTCCCAGAAATACAGAATGGTAAAATCAGCATCAATTTTATGCAAGTTGTGCCACTTACTATTTTCTCCATTGGTGTCAGGTAGAATAATGTTCGGTGCAATTTTTCCGAGTAGTAGAGGGCTTAAGGCAGTAGCTCTTTCTTCTACTTTAGCGATTTTGGTACTGTCCATCCAGAAGACTTGTCCCGTCAGGTAGTACTTCTCAGCCATGTGAACGAAAACGGCATCCATGCCCATCACTTTCGACTTTTCGTAGTGATTCGTTACAAAGTGAACCACATACTTGAAGTTCTCTTTGGCTTCTTTGGTTTGCTCAACCATCCAATCTGCCTCTTTGGTGATGCTATCAGGGATTTGAACCACCAATTTAGTCATGTAGTAACTAATTTTTCTGTGAAATACCGGGGTACGTATGAGGCGCTCATCTGAGAAGTCAAATCCGTCGAAGTAGTGGCTTTTGTAGTAATTGAAATCCCAGGCTTTAGAATCCGCTTCGTCTTTAAAACGGGGCTTATCTTCCGGTATTTTCGGGTCATTTCCTGCCGTTAAAACCTTGCTAATAAACATTTTAGGGTATTTACTAGTGAAGTCAGATTTAAAGCTCTCTACCTCTTTGTTTACCTCTTTGAGCACTGCTTCATATTTGCTGGCGCTATCAGGCTGTTCTTTTAGAGCTTCGTATTTGGTTTGAACGGTTTGGGCGTACATCCCTTTTTCAGTAACAAATTTTTGGTATTCATAAAAAGCTTGGTTTTCAGGAGAGCCTTTTATTTTCATAGTCTGGATAAAGTTGCCTTTGTCGCATTCCATGCTGAAGTTAGTCTCAGTTCCAGAAACAATCATCTCAAAGTATCCTGAACGATCTGGCATAACCACTAAATAGATTCCACCTTCGTATAGTTCTTTTCCTTCAAATACAAAATTCCCTTTGCTATCTACATCGGCAGTATCAGCATAGTACTGCTTCTTACCATAGTAGTTTGCTAAGTAAACAATCGTGTCGCTTAAGCCCTTAACATTGAAAGCCAGTTTATAATCTTTCTGAGCTTGGATATCTTGAATTGGAATAAGGAAAAGGAGAGTTAGAAAACTTAAATACTTCTTTAATCGCATAATTTCTGAATCTTAAAAACAAATGTCAATGACAATTGATACTTGTTTTTGTTGCTTAACAAAACTTTAACAGCCGCTTAGTTGAAGGTGCACCTAATCACAGTGTTGCAATAATCCTTGAGTTATCTTTGCATTATAATGCATAAAATGAATCATTTATTCAGAAATCTTTTAAGAACTTCCTTTCTCTTAATCTTGGTACTTGGGATTCATTCCTGCAAACCAAAAGGTTGTTTGGATCCAAAGGCGACCAATTATGAGCCAGAAGCCAAAGTTTTCGATGGTAACTGTGAATATGGAATTTTGAATACTGAGTTTATAATGAACTTTTCAATGCGTGCAAACGGTGAAGAGCTAGCAATAAATGAAGATTTCACGGATGGGAACAATCACCTTCTAAGTATTTCAACTTTCCAATTTTATATTTCAGACATTGAGCTTTTGAAAAATGGGTCTCGGGAGAGACTTTCCGAAGCACAGTTGATCGATCTAGATACCAATCTTTCGGAGAATCCCGATGCCGCCAATTTTTTCCCTTCTATTGAATTTGATGCAGAACCTGGAGTATACAGTGGTTTTGGTTTCGACATAGGAGTTAAAGCTGATCTTAACAGAATTGATCCAGGAATTTATGAACTTGACGAGCCTCTAAGCACAAGTCCAAATATGTATTGGGGTTGGAAGTCGATGTACATTTTCGTCAAAATTGAAGGTGAATTTGATTCAGATGGTGATGGTCAAAAAGACAAGCCATTCTTTTTTCATACCGGACTTGATGAGCTTTTTCTTGAACTTGAAGATTTTAATACCAGCTTCGAAATTCTAGAGAATCAAAAGAAAACCATGGAAATTGGGATAGACGTCGAAAAAGTGTTTACTCAATTGAATCTGGACCAATATTTCCAAACGCATACAACTGTTGAAGACCCTAATACAGGACTACTTTCTGCCGATACGGCTTCCCAAAGATTCACTGAAAGTTTAGGGAGTTCTTTTTCTTATTGAACTAGAAAGTAATTTTGTGGTTATTCATAGTTAATCCTTGACTTCTTATAGAGAATACTGTTTGTCATAGTATTCGCTGATGTATTTTTGACTTTAAATAATCAAGGTGCCTAAAAAGCGAAACTTCTGTAACTATTTGATTCTTTTTATCTGTTGCTTTCTTGTGACAGGTGAGTCATTTGGCCAAGAGAAATATTGGGTTTCAGCCAGTACTTCAAACTGGAATAATGCTGCAAATTGGGCGAGCGCTAGTGGAGCTGGTTGAGGTGCTGGGGTTCCTTTGGTTGGTGATACGGTTATATTTGACGCTAATGGTCTTGGGAGATGTAATATCGATATTAGTATCGATGTGCGTGCAATCATAGTTCAAGCAGGCTTCACTGATTCAATAGTCCAGCAATCTGGAAATACCATCAATATTGGTCCGAGACGAGCGATTTTTAACGGAGGAACTTTCGTGGGTGGTGATTCAAGAATCCGGTTTGAGGACCCTTTCATAATCGACGGAGCTACATTTATCAGTACAACAGATACTCTGCTGCCAACTGAAACAGTGACCCTCACTTCCGGAAGTTTCGCTGCAAACAACGGCACCACAGTAATGCGTTTTAGTTCAACCTTTTCAGGTGATCTAAGCTTCCATAAACTGGTATTCGATCCTACTGGAAATAGAACCTATGTTATCACCGCTGGCGATACGGTAGATGTTCAAGATTCATTAATTTACACTAGCAGCAATAGGGTAAGATTAAATACGGGTGTGTTAAATGTAACCGGGGATATTTTTTTAAATAATACAGCTACCAATTGTAATGGCTCAACTGTGCTAATGATTAGTGGAGCCAGCAAACAACAAATCACTAGTAGCGTACCTATTGGCCAATCGGAGTTACCCGCATTTACAATTGCAAAGACTGCTGATACCGCTTTTTTTGATGGAGTAATATCTATGGAAGCGGGGATTTGGAGATATGTCAGTGGTGATTTAAATTTTTCACGCGACAGTGGAGCAGTAGCTTTTACAACAGCAAATACAACTTTGATTGGAACACATACTATTGATGATGTGATCCTTAGCTACGTTAACAATGGAGATTTTGATTTAAACCCTGGCGATACCTTGAGTGTCATAAACCAGCTAAGCATTATTGGGTCAAACGATATCGATATCGATGGAACAGGTGCAATTAAACTCTTTGGAGATTTAAGACTGGAGAATACAAATCAAACACACAATGGCTCAAGTACTATCATTTTTAGTGGAGCTGCAAATCAACTTATCAGCTCAAATATTGGACCCGGTGCTTCAGAATTATGCAATGTGGTGGTAGATAAATCGGCTGGCACCCTTACCGTTAGCGATACAATCTCTTTATATAGAGGCTGGAAATATGTTGCGGGAACAACAGATTTTCTAACTAATTCAGCAAATGTGTTCTGTACCTACACCAATGCTTATCTAACCGGTGACGAAAACTTCTTTAACCTTACTATAGACTTTGTTGCAGGTGGAGATTTGGATGTAAATGATTCAGCATTGGTTCATGGAGAGTTTAGAGTATTAGGAGCGCAGGATACTGACATCGACGGGAATGGTGCTCTTAAGTTGCTAGGAGATGCTTCATTTGAAACACGAATCTTGGGCATAATGGAGTAGGCACTTTAATGTTCTTTGGTGATTCGAACCAAACAGTTACGAGTACGGTAATCCAAGGCCAGAACGAGTTACCTAACGTGGTAATTAACAAAACAGGAGGCACAGCAACTTTCACTGGTATCTTTTCGATGCAAGGGAGCTGGTTTTATCAGCAAGGTGGTCTCGACATGACAACGAATAATGCTGACTTGGTATTCATCAATGAAAATCAGTCTATCAATGGGACACATAGTATCAACAACTTGATTCTAGCCTTGGAGGGTGGAGCAAACTTTACCGTAAATGACACAACGACTATTTTAGGAGATTTAACTATTGAGGGGGCCAATAGGACTGATATCGAGGGTGCTACTGGAGCGCTTTTTGCCACGAATGACATCTTCTTGAATAACACAGCAACTAATGCCCAAGGATTAGGAAATGTTGTTCTTTCAGGCTCTAATGCTCAACTTGTTGTTTCTTCTGTAGGGGTGAACACCTGTGAGCTTCCAAATTTTTGGATCAATAAATCTGGTGGAACAGCAAGTTTTGATGGCCTGATTAGTCTTTTCGGTGATTTTAACTACGTCGCAGGAACAACTGATTTCAGTACACTCGATAGTAAGATTTGCTTTACCAATAGAAATCAGGAGCTTACAGGAAATGTGACTTTACACAAAATGAGAGTCGATTTCAGAACTGGTGGTGGAGACTTAGATGTTCAAGATACTGTGATCATTACGGATACACTCGAATTAGTTGGTACTCAGCGTGTCGACCTCGATGGGCCTGGTGAACTGCATGCACAGGGTGACTTGTATCTTGATATGACAAGAACGGATAATCGAGGAAATGGGACCATAAGAATCAATGGAACTACAAATCAAAAAATCTTGAGTACAGCAGCTATTGAACTTGGAGAAGTTCCTAGTGTAATCATTGATAAAACGGGAGGTACTGCAAGTTTTGAAGGGATTATCTCGGTGGAAGATAACTGGACCTACTTGCAAGGAAATACCGATTATGCAACCGATAGTGCGACCATCGCATTTACTGCTGCGAATCAGGTAGTTTCTGGAATAAACGATTTCTGGAATTTAACTTTCGAGCATAATGGGAATGGTGATATTGACGTAACAGACACACTTAATGTCTTTGGCGACTTTTTGTTCTCTAGTGTAAGTGAAACTGACATGGATGGTGGCGGTGTGATCAATTGCTTTCGCGACTTTACCATTAACAATACCAGTACTAGAAATGACGGAACTGTGCTGATCAGGCTAGTTGGCACAAATGATCAATCCATAAATGGAAATGCGACAATTGGTAGGGGAGAGATTCCAAATTTCGAAATCGCCAAAACAGGAGGAACTGCAAGTTTTGATGGAACTATCTCGATGTTCAATGATTGGACCTATACAAGTGGGACAACAGACTACGCAACTGATAGTGCAACGGTAGCATTTACGAGCAGAAACCAAGTTATAAGTGGTAATAATCAACTCTTTAACCTGATTCTCAATTTTAACGGAGGAGGGGATTTTGATGTGAATGACACCACAGAAATTTATGGAACTTTTTCTCTTATTGGAGCTCAAAGAACTGATATTGATGGTCCTGGAGTCCTAGAAGCCTTTGGCGATATATCTGTTACGAATACAAGCGGAGGAAACTCAGGGAATGGGCTGATTAGAATAATAGGAACAGGAACACAAACAGTTAATAGTACTTCGCTTATAGAACGAGGTGAAATCCCAAACCTTGAGATTGTAAAAACAGGAGGTTCTGTAAGTTTTGACGGAATTTTATCAGTTTTTGGAGATTGGACCTACACTAGTGGTACTACGGATTATGCCACTGACAGTGCCACTATCGCGTTTACCAATCGAAATCACGTGCTCTCTGGCGAAAACGAGTTCTTTAACTTAAGTCTTGAGTTTAATAATGGAGGCGACTTTGATGTAAGCGATACCAACGATGTGTTTGGATTGGTCACCCTCTCCAGCAACCAAGGAACAGATATAGATGGTCCTGGGGTGCTAAATTTACACGGGGATTTGAGTTTGGTTAATACGAGTGGTGGAAATGATGGCAATGGATTACTAAGAATCATCGGAACTGGAAATCAAAATGTAGTGAGTACTTCAGGGTTTGAATTGGCTGAAATACCAAGTATTGCGATTGATAAGCCCTCAGGAACTGAGAGTTTTGATGGAATCATTTCAGTATATGGAAGTTGGGAATATGTTGCTGGTACAGTAGATATGACTACCGATAGCACACTCGTCGTGTTTAATAGTCCCAACAACTTTATTGATGGAGAAGGTAATTCTGGTACAATGACATTTTTCGATATTGAATTGGGAGATGGTAATAGGTATGATTTGCAGTGAGACGTATTTGTCCAAAACAGTTTCGATTTAGCTGGAGGCGAAATAGATTTAAATGGAAATACTCTGACGATCAATAACTCTTCTCCAAACGCATTATCTAGGAACGGTACTGGAGCATATATTATCAGTGAATCGACTGATAACTCCGGTATAATTGCCTGGAATATTGGAACAACCCAAGATACCTTCCTTTTCCCTTTTAGAGGAGCTGAGGACATTCCATTTAGGCTAATTCTTACGGCAGGGGATATTGGAACAGTATCTATTGCAACCTATGCAACTGCCGCTAGTAATCTTCCTTTTCCAATATTTCCAGATACTGTCAAGCATCTAACTAACGTAAATACAGGTCTTGATAATTCAGCAAATACTGTAGATAGGTTTTGGCAGATAGACAAGACAGGACCTACTGGAACAGCCACGCTAATTTTCGATTATAGTCAAGCTGAACGACCTGCAAATGGTGAACTCAACCTTAGAGCTCAGCGTTATGATTTTCCTACAAACAATTGGACCGATACTTTAGCAAATCAAAGTAATAATACGGCGAGTAATACGGTAGAAGTTCCAGGCGTAACGGAGTTCTCTCCTTGGACATTGGCACTTGGCGCCAACCCACTACCGGTAGAGTTGATTTCTTTCACAGTTCAGAAATTGGATGATCAAAGTCTGATAACATGGGAAACGGCATCTGAAATTCAGAATGAGTATTTCCTAGTCGAGCGTAGTATCGATCAATTAAACTTTGAAGTAATTGGAAAAGTATTGAGTCAAGGGAATTCTAACACTTCAAGTAGTTATGAATTTGTCGATTCGAAACCCGCTCCAGGTGTGAATTATTATCGCTTGAAGCAAAAAAAATTTGATGGAAGTATCGAGTTCTCTGATCTGAGAGTAATCGAGTTTGACAAGGATGACTTCCTAGAAGTTCAAGAATCGATTATATACCCGAACCCAGGAAAGCTTTCAAAAATGAAGCTCATTCTAAGCAAGTCCTTTGACCAATTAGAGCTGCGCAATGCTCTTGGGGAATTGATTCTGCTGAGAAGCTTATCAGAGAATATACAGGAATTTAACTTTTCTTCATTCCCTGAATTAAGTCCAGGAAACTATACTATCAGCCTTTCAGGTATCAGTAAGGTAGAGCATCACAGAATTGTGATTCACTGATTTATTTCTCTTTAAGCATTTTCTGAAGTTCGAACATTTCATCTCGAAGCCTTGCTGCTTCAATGAAGTCTAATTCCTTAGCGGCTTTTTCCATAAGAACCTTGGTTTCAGAAATCATGTCTTTTAGATCACTTTTTCCTGCATATGCAAGTCTTTCTTCTGCAGCAACAGAAACACCACGTGAAGCCTCTTCTGGTTTTGACTCCTTGTAGTCTTGGGATCGCGAACCTGCGATGCTGGTTTGCTTCATTATTTTGTCCTTGTCTTTCTTGACTTGGGTTGGAGTAATTCCGTGTTCCTGATTATACTCCAACTGACGTTCTCTTCTTCGATTAGTTTCGTCGATAGTCTTTTGCATGCTGTCTGTAATTACATCAGCATACATGATTGCTTTTCCGTTCAAGTTTCTGGCTGCTCTACCTACAGTTTGTGTTAAGGATACAGCGGAGCGTAAAAAGCCTTCTTTATCGGCATCCATAATGGCTACCAAGGATACTTCTGGAAGAT
>ENA-UOXV01000253-UOXV01000253.1-marine-metagenome-genome-assembly--contig:-NODE-253-length-72814-cov-7.150593_pt1 | contig 72814 bp, 70 predicted proteins | sample MGYA00238165_ERZ766961 | MGnify/ENA primary metagenome ERZ766961 (study PRJEB28924, sample SAMN03173240) | marine metagenome | biome: Marine; feature: Water; material: Subsurface seawater | place: North...
GAATATGTCCACAGGGGGTTCTAACCTCGTCAGAAACCGTCATCCTCACATCATGCAGGCCGGTGCTTCAGCGAGAGAGCGTCTCAGAGAAGCCGCCGCTCAAAAATGGGGTGTCAATCGTGATGATGTTGTTGCCGATCAAGGCATGCTGCGCGCCGGTAACAACCTGGGGACTTACGGTGAATTTGCCACGTCGGCTGGTGGAGTATCACTGGCAGAAGAACCAACTATTAAAAAATCGAAAGATTGGTGGTTGTTGGGAACCGACGTCGCTCGAATGGACGTTGATGTCAAATCGAACGGTTCTGCTATATACCCTATTGACGTAAAAGTTGACGGAATGGTTTATGCTGCTGTTAAGGCATGCCCAGTACATTTTGGAACAGTGAAATCTGTAAATTTCGATCCTCTGAAGGGGCGCCCTGGCATAATTGGGGGCTACATTCTTGATAAGTCTGATGTTGAAAAATACACGAATGCTGACTTAAGAAGCGCCGTTGCGGTAGTTGCTGATACTTTCTACCGGGCTAAAGTGGCGTTGGACATGTTGACAATCGAATGGGACTATTCGAATTCTATGCCTGAATTGAGCGATGAATATTACCATTCGGCAGCCGAAAAACTTCTGGCGAGTGAAGGGAGTAAGGTCGAAGAAGTTAGGGGTGACCCACGACCTATCCTGGCTGCGGCGGCAAAGGAAAAAGTTGTTAGTGGGGATTATCACCGTCCTTTTGAGTGCCACGTCCCAATGGCAACTCCAACAGCAACGGTAGAAATCTTAAACGACCGTGTAAACGTGTGGGCCACTACGCAAAATGTTCAGGCTACTCTTTTAGTCGTGGCGGATCAGTTAAAACGAGATCCAAAAGACGTTTATTCGCACGGGACGTTCCAAGGTGGAGCTTTTGGACTGGGCAATCATCACGACGCAACCAGACAGGCTGCACAACTGGCCGCGCTCGTAGGTAAACCGGTTAAGGTTCTATGGACACGGGAAGAAGATGTTGCACAGGCGCGTGCTCGGCCTCCAATTTTTGCTCGTTTGCAGGCTGCCCTAGGTGATGATGGATTGCCCGTAGCAATGCTAACACGAGTTGCAGGGGAGAGTATGAATCGCGCCTACGCAGATCGGGGCATTTTGAACCAAGTTTATATGATGGAGCACTTCCGTCACGAAAATTCCGCCATAAAAAGTTCAATGTACATTGGACCAAATCGTGCGCCGGGTAACAATAATAATGGTTTTGTAATGGAGCAATTTGTGGATGAAATGGCACTTTCAGGTGGTTGGGATCCGCTTGAGTGGCGTTTGAAAATGACTGAGGGTAATGAGCGTTGGCAGCGCGTGTTGCTCAAGATGAAAGAGGTTTCAGGCTTCCGCACTGATCTTCCGAAGGGTCAGGGGATGGGCGTCGCGGTTGTGGAATCTCACGGCTCAACCGTTGGGGCGTGTGTTACGGTCGACGTTACTAAACGAGGTAACTTGGCTATCGAAAAAATCCAAATTGTTTCAAATACAGGGTATTGTATAAATCCCCGTAATGCAGCTGAACAAAACTTCAGCGCAGTAAATTGGGAGCTAAGCCATGCGCTATTCGGTGGACTGCGCATTAAAGATGGACGTTATCAAAATTTAAACTTTGATAACTACAATATCATGCGCATGCCTGACGCTCCTGAAATCGAAACAGTATTTACGATGTCTGAGACTGATTGGTGGGGTGGATTTGGAGAGACAGCAGGCCCTCCTACGCCACCTGCCTTGGCTAATGCTATCTACTTCGCAACTGGAAAACGTGTAAGGCGGACGCCAATAATTAGCGAAGATTTAAGCTGGTCATAATTAAATTATGACTGAAATTTAGAGATTAACTAAGGCCAGTTGAACGCTGGCCTTAGTTTTTATAGAATATGTATTAATAAAAAGCCTTTTAGCTTTTTTTCACAGCGTGAGCGGAGTTTAATGCTTGAATAGAATGTATTTGGTTCAAATTCTCATTAGTTTGGGTTTTAGTATGGTCGCGTCGCCATCAGTCAGTACTCCGCTTAAAGAAGCTTCAATCGCGTATCAGTCAGGAGATTACGCTGGGGCACTTAAACATTGGCAAGTAGGCGCGGATTTGGGTATTTCCACTTCACAATATAATTTAGCAATTTTATATGAAAATGGTTTGGGGGTAGATAGAAATGACTTAAAAGCATTTCATTGGTACAGTAGGGCAGCAGACAACGGACTTGCTATGGCTCAGTTGTGGATGGGCCTACAAGCATACAATGAAACAACAAAAAAATATGAACCTGCATCGGAAATCAGCTGGCTAGAAAAAGCAGCAGAACAGAAAAATCCTAGGGCAATGTTTCGTTTAGGCTCTGTTTATGCCATTGGTAATGGACGCCCCATAAATACACAAAAAGCTTTAGAATTATATGACGAGGCGGATAACCTTTCATGTTTACAGGGTTTATCTTCTGATGCCTTTGTTCCAATTTTAATGGAGAGGTAAACTTAGTGTTAAACACCTTATGGAAAACCATTCTAATACTGTTTTTTTTGCAAGTTCCCGCTAATGCGGAAACGCATGCCAAGGCAATACTCGCCTTTAGTAGGGGGGACTATGTAAGTGCGTCACTTATTTGGACTGCACTAGCAGAACAAGGCGATGCCAAAAGCCAATTTAATATTGCAATTATGGCAGAAAATGGTTTTGGAATAGATGTTAATTTCGAAAAATCATTAATTCTATATGGTTTGGCAGATAGCCAAAATGACAGTTTTGCGGCATTCAATTTAGGTTTAATTTATTTTTCTGGATCTGGTGTAAGTAAGGATGTTGCGCGAGGGATCAAATATTTAGAAAGCGCGGCACAAGCCGGCGATATACTTGCGCAATATAAACTGGGTCAAATTTATGAATTAGGAATAGATATTGATGCGGATTACAAAGCGGCATTTAATTGGTATTTAAAAGCAGCAAATCAAAACCATACAACATCACAGTTTAAGTTAGCGTCGTTTCTTTCGACAGGAAAGGGTGTTAAATTAAACCTAACATTAGCAAACGAATGGATGGAAAAAGCAGATATTTCGCTAATGGATGGGCCGAGTACAACTGCGTGCACCCCTAGATCGATGGTTGAATTTGAACATTGTCGTCGAACTATGGTTAGAAATTAGTTATTTGCGAACGCCTGGGCTTTCTATTTCTAATCCTGCGCCTCTGAGAGCAAGATAGTATTCTAATGCTAAATATTCATCAGAACCCAAGGAGTAAGGTTCGGCTCGAATAGCCGTATTGCACCACTCAAACATTCGATGGCGAGAGCCAACTGCCTGCCATATTATTCTAAAAATTGGAAAAGCATTTATTTGACCTTGGCTGATCACATCGCCCCTTAATTTTTCTCCAACCAAATTTTCATGACACCCTGAGCACGCCATATCAAGTTGCCCGCGCCGCTCATTGTATAAAAAATTACCCCTGTCATACCATTTTTTTGATAAATTGGTGGTGTTAACATTCATCGCAAGTCCGCGGGACTGATATGAAATGGCTGTCGTTAACCCCAAAAGCTCTTCAGATTCATATGAAAGCGCTTCTGCTCCCATGTAATCGGTTCGCATAACATTTATTTTTTTCTCAAGGTTAAATATTGCGTCTTCTTCAGAATTAAACGTTGGATATAGTGTTGCCACAGCGTTCATTGAATTTTGGATACTTCCATGGCAGCTCTCACAAGATAAATTTTTTGTACCGTCTATTTTTTTCCACTCCCGTTCACCAGTTGTTATGCTGAACGATCCAGGGTTAATAAAGAGGTCGTCCTGGAGGTCCTTCGTCCCCTGATCTAAAAAAAAATAACCAGAAACTGGCATTATTTTCTTTTCTTGCGCCAAAGAAATGAGGGGATATGTAAAAAAGAGCGCAATGAGAACCGGACGTTTTAGTACAATGCTAATCTTTTTCAAAATTCCATAATCCATGATCATTATTTAGATTTTAATGTGAGAAGGAATGTAATGACATCTTCTATTTGTTGCTCTGAATAAATTGATTTTCCACGATATTTTCCTAACACTCTATTTAAATCAGAAATTTGATAATAGGATGGCATTATCGTTTCTGGATTTGAAAACTTTGGATAAATTAACTTTTGACGTATTTGCTCGGAAGTTAGGCGATCTCCGATGTTCCGCAATGGCGGGCCTATTTTTCCTTGATTGGGCTCGCCCTTAATGGGAATTTCATGGCATATGAGGCAGGTTACATTATTAGCGTCTCTGACGGCTGTTTCGCCCCTCTTTGCGTTGCCTGGTTCGTTAGTTAGTGGTCTGAACGCGTCGGGCCCAGATTTGGCTTCTGCTAGCGTATAAGATGTCGCGCCAATCCAAATTATAAAAATAAATAAAATTGAAGTAGAATAACTTCTCATTAGTTAAATATATCCGAGGTTAAATTTTCATACCAAGATTCCGAGTATTTAGCCTCCAAATTTCTGTGTTCTCTGTCAGCATTAATAGGTGATACGCCACCCGCTCCTGGGACGGATTTGAATTTATGATTTTGGTCGAGTGTGTACACGTCGGCTACGGAAATCCCATAATTTGGTGCGACGAGACTGTAGCAAGTATTTATTAATGGCACAGATTCAAGTTCTAAGCCGCTTTGCAATGCGGCTATATTGAAGGCACATAACCTGGCTTGGCTGGTTGCAGAAAATGCCGATTTAGGCATGTCTCCAACTATTGCTGCATCCCCAATAACGTGAATGTTTGGTGTATGGATTGATTCAAAAGTTAGTTGATTTATCTGTGCCCAATCCCCATCTCCACAAAGGCCCGCCTCTCTAAGAATGCCGCCAGCCCTTTGAGGGGGGATAATATTCAATACATCTCCAGAAAATTTAGCAAATTCACTCACTAATTCTTTAGTGTCTGGCCTTAACTCGAGCATATTTCCCTTCTGAGAAAAAGGCACCCATTCTATCATATCTCCGTACAACTCTTTCCACCCCAGTTGGAATAAAGTTTGTTTTGAAAATTTGTCTTTTTCGTCCAAAATAAGTATTTTAGCACGGGGGTTATGTTGTTTGAAATAATGTGCAACTAGACTGGCCCGTTCATAGGGTCCAGGAGGACATCTGTATGGATTATTGGGAACGGAAATAACAAATATACCGCCGGGTCGCATTGATTGTAACTGATCGCGTAAAAGCAGTGTCTGCGCCCCAGCTTTCCAGGCGTGGGGAAATTTTTTTGTTAACTCTAAACTATGGCCTTTAATTTCTTCAAACTTAAAGTCTATGCCTGAGGCGACAATCAATCGATCATAATATATTTTGTCACCAGTATTCAGCGTAACATTTTTCTGGGTGGGATTTATACCAATTGCCTCTGCTTTGACAACGTTGACACCCAGTTTTTGAATTTGCTTGTAGTCATGTGTTATAAAATCGATTTTATTTAAGTCAGCCAAGACAGTGTTGCTAAATGGGCAAGTGATAAATTTTTCGTTTGGTTCAATCAAAGTTACTTTCAGTTGAGGAGCATAGTTCGATAGGTATTTTGCTGTTGCAGCACCACCAAAGCCGCCACCAATTATTAGTATTTCTCCTTTAGCGGCAGCGAAAGAAAGTTTTGGTACCGCAATCGCAGTACTTGCCAGTGTCAGGTATTTTAGGAGATTGCGTCGTTCGATCGACTTGTCCATATCTTCCTCACCACGATTTAAAATTATTGTTCAGAAAAATACTTAGCTAACGAAGCTATAGTATAATCGTCATAGCCTTTAGTTATTCTGTTCATTATGGTATAGTCGGTGATATTTGTTTTCATATTTTTCATTATTGCAACCATATTATCATATTCATAACCCGCAATGCTCGGAATAGCTGTTATACTTCTTCCTTGATAACCGTGGCAGCTAAAGCAGGTGGCCGCTATCAACTCTAACGCATTAGGATTGTCTTCTGCTAAAGATACTTCCGATAATGTCAAAAATAGAAAAATAGACACAATCAAATTTTTTTGGTTTTGCTTTCTTGCATTTTTCATCGACATTAACCTTTTCAGACAGTTTTTACTTAGGAACGATGTTGTGATAAAAATTTTGACGATAATATTGATAATATTACGGAGAAAAACTCTAAGTACGAATAATTAAGCTAATTGAATTTAGGGTTTGAGGTTTGATAACTTTCGAATTCCTCGAAATTACGCAAAACTTCGCCACCTTCTTCATTAGATGCGGGCTGAATAAACGTTCCTTCTACGGATATGTCGTTCTCTATATTGCCTTGAATTTCTATTGCTTTAATAGCGTTATCTAATGTCCATTCCACTGCATGATATTTTGGAAATACAGCATCATCTTGGCGAAGTAATAGTAAAATATTTGGTTTTTCGTTGTGAATCCACAATATTTTAACATTTTTCCCATAAGGAAGGCCCAGGATTGGGGTGCCTTGCAATATCAAGACTGATTTCCAAGTATATAGGCTCATGGTAGTAAGAAGAGGAATTAGTATGAAAACTAGCCACCTATTTGATTTACTTTGAATGAGCGCATAAAGGCTGAAAACTGCTAAAATAAAAAGCCCAGCAACATACAGTGTTATCATTCTCCACCTGTGGCAAAAAAACGGCTCTTATTTGGAATGTCAAAATAGCGAACGTCTGGATCTTTTTCAATGCCAGTGCGTGCAGCTGCAAAATGCTTTTCACTTAGAAACACATTTGTAATATCCCCATCAGGGTTAACGTTAAACGCTGGGAAAACAAATATTTGATCTTGCTGCGTCGCAACTTCTGTAAGCTGGTAAGCTTCAACGTATGGGTTAATGTCGATTACTGTTACCTTGAATTTTACGGGCTCTTTATCACGCTTTGTGTAGACGTGAACATTTAGGTAAAAATCGCCTGGCATTGTTCCACGAAGCGTGGCCACTTCTTTGTTATATTTTAATGCCACACTTTGCCCATTTATTTCTGCTATATCATTACTCGCGCCCAAATCGTCCCTATCTAGATGCCAATATCCACTTTGCCTATTTTGCCAACTGATATTTCGCTGCATATCGCCTGATATCCATAAATCAAGATCATCAATAGATTCGTCTTCCCATTCCAATATTACGATTATCTCAGCTTTACTTGGTATATCTGCTTTTTTTAGGCTTGGATTGATCATTAGAAATGCCATTATAAATAGCATCGTAAATCCGATCAAAACGTTAAAAATAACATCTATAAAGGCGAGATTGTTATTGTTGCGCTTCATCACTGATTAACTTTTCTTGTAACTCCAATTGGCTTCTAAGGAATAAATTTGCAAACAGTCCGGTTAATGTTGTCAGTAAAGCTGTACTCATGCCTTTCGCCATTTCAGATATCGCGGTTTTCATACTGGCAGTGTTGCTTGGATCGATTTGAACTAAGCTTTCACCAAGCATTAAAATAAACCCCAAAACCGTTCCAATCATACCTATTGTTATGCAGCTATCTGCTGCAAACCAAAGATAGTTTTCTGATTTTTGTTGTTTGAAAATATTTTTTCCAATTAGAGCGCTGGAGAAAAGCCATACAAATGTAACAATGAAGCACAAAAATGTCCTATCGTTTTTTAGAATATAATTTATGCCATCGAAAAAAATAAAAACACCTAAAAAAATAACCTGTAAGACAAATAATAGCCACCATTTCAGGAAGGACGTGTGCATAAAAGTGCCCCGATAAGTTTGATATATTTACAAATTATCAGCCTAATTGCAGTGTTGTGTCAATGATATAAACTATATACGTTGAAATTATATTGTTATATTTTAGGAACATACCCGACAAATGCGTGCTTAATTCTTGGTTGATATTTAATCATAATTTTTTGGTTAAAACTGGAGTGGAGCGTATGAGATAACTGAATAAATGTTTTTATTCAGTCTCAGATTTGAGGCATAATCAAAGTGTTGAGGGAGGAATTGATGCGTTAATTACATTCATGTGTCCTATGCTTTTTCATTTGCCATAAACCTTCCATATTTATTTTGTCTCGTGAACACGAAAAAATAAGTTTTTTAGGAGCGCTTCGTTGCTATGTAATTGCATTGTGATCGAGGGCTGTTTAAAATTTATAATGATCTTTGGTTCAAATTGATTGAATAAATATGTTATACAAGGCGGCTATAATTTCATTTAATGCTTTTTTACTCAGTGCAAATTGCTCTGCGGCTGGCTCTAAAACATTAAATTGTGTTGCTTATGATTTCACCATTCAAACCAATAAGGCGGATGGTTCCATTGTTGTGCACGAAGACGGCGACGCTCCAATCGATTTCAGTGTAATGTATGACATACTCGGTGAGAAATTTGAGGTGGGGCTTCCAATATTCGAAATGGCTAAATGCAGAAAATGGCCATACATTTATGAGACTGCCAGCGAAATCTCTATGGGTTGTATGGATGCCGATTTTATAAATGGCAGTTTGGGAGTGCGTGTCGATTTAGATAGTATGCGGTTCAAAGTGTTTGGTATTGGAATACTTCCTGACCACGAAGAGTTTGTTGTAAACGGGACTGGGGAGTGTTCTTTAAATTAATTTAAGTACGTCTCTGCGAAAACAAAGGTAGACGGTTCATTCGGCGGCTATAAAAAAATCAAAAAACGATTTATTATTTTATTTAGTTATCTAGTTCAGCCCAAATTTAGTCGTCTGGTGGTTTGAAAAAAATGGACACGAAAACCACTAAAATAAATCAATAAGCAATGTCGATAAATCAAAAAATACTCTACTTTTATTATCAGCCGCAACTAATGGTTTAAATTATATTTATATCAACTTGATTTCTATAAATTAAGTCAAAACTGTCAACCCATTTAAAATCAACAGATGAAGATATGGTGGGCTTTAAATAAAATTTAAAATATGGATTTGTGGAGATAGCTGGATAGGTGCGCATTTTAAAGAAAATTTTCTCATTAAACTTGCATTCAAAATAATGAACGAAACGTTCGTATATTAATTCATCGTCTTTTAAACTTTTTCTCATTCCAGTTTCCATTGGATGCGAGATCATGGCACGAACAGGTATGATTTTTCCGCGTTCCACATTGCTTTCAACGCTAACCTTTGTGTCCGGTTTAAATTTTGCGACGTCGTCATTGTCGCCTGTGCCAACTTGAGCGCAAGCGCCTAAGCTCACTTCAATAAACTTATCTACTCTAATATAACGACCATCCGCCATTTTAGCCGCGACTGTTATTTTTTGAGATTGTTCTAGTCGAATTCTAGTAGAGAGGGCCGCACGACCGCATTCCGGTGTGAACCAGGCGGAAAAAACGTGAGGTGTTGGGTTCCCGTGAGCTAAAAAGTGGACAACTTCGGGGTAATCGTTTTCTGTCATTCCACAAGGTATATAAAGCTCTAGAGGAACTGAACTCCCAACCTCTGCAAAGTCAGGAAGGTCTATATTTATGCCACTGTCTTCGAAGTTAACTGGACCGAAAAACTGATTAAGTGCGTGTTCAGCATCACGCCAAATTGGATCAAACCCTTCCAGGTCTGTCAACCTTTGGGCTCCGAGCAAGTCAGTCGTAATTAAACTCAAAGAAAGCGCGGTTAGATTTTTAATTACACTCCTTCTGCTTATAGATGTACACCCTAATGATCGCGATGGATGTTTTCTCATTCTCTTTTTCAAGGGTTCTAAGAATTTCATTTGATGATCTTCAAATAGACGAATGACATCATTCAAACCTTTTTGATCACTGAAGTGCAAATTGAATAATTTAAGGTTTGGTATCTTATAAAGAAGTTAATTCTTACCCAGTTCAGTTTACCTGTCCAGCTAATTTGTTGTGATTTCTGATTTTGAAATTTTTACGCATCAACGATAATTGTATTCTAATCTTAACATGGCGCCATTAAGGTGAGGGGACATTATTTAGATAAAACATAAAAAATCCCTATTCAAAATAGTTTGCGCGCTAAAACATTCAATTATGAAGTTTTAGCGCGCATCCGTTTAGTTTTTTTATAAAAAGTGTTAAAATTTTATTTTAAAGCGGTGTTAAATCATGTGCCATAATTGGGGTTGATGTGATCCTTCTCCCCGTAGCAAAATATATGGCGTTTGCCACCGCTGCGGGCGTTGGGGGCCCACCGGGTTCTCCGACGCCACCCCACCATTGATCTTCACTTAATGCAAAGTGACATTCGACTGGGAAGGAATCCTTCATGCGCAGTAAGTTATAAGAATCAAAGTTTGTGTTAACAAACTGTCCACCCTTAAGTTGCAGACCTCCCGTCATGGCATGGCTCATCTCCCAATATGCCGCTCCGGTCAATTGTTCGATTGCTGCTCTTGGATTGATGATATATCCTGAGTTGTGGACGATTACGATCTTCTCGATAACCAATGCTCCGCGTTTGCTGACAGAAACCGTCGCGCAAGATGCTGCGTAGCTACCATGATCTTTGGCCATAGCAATACCCATGCCCTGACCCTTTGGAAGATCTGTTGTGAAGCCGGAGACTTCTTTCATTTTGTTCAAAATGCGTTGCCAAGGCTCACTCTCTTTGGGGTGATTTTTGGTCATTTCTAGGCGCCATTCAAGCGGGTCCCATCCACCCGCAATAGCCATTTGATCGGCAAACTGTTCTGAAATAAATGTGTTTTGGTTTACGCCTGGGCCTCGGTGCGTAGCGCTTGGGATGTGGCAGTCGTAATCATGTTTTTCATGCCGCCGATTTGCAATCACATAGGGCATATCCATAATTGTCGCATCGGCAAATGCTGGGCCCATTTTTTCGACGCCCTGGAATGGAAACCAAACGGCATTTGAGTAATATGCCTCTGGTAAGCCATTAGCACCTAAAGATGCCTGCATCCTAATGTGATGGGGAGGGCGTTGTTTGTCTTGGCGTATATCCTCTTCGCGGCTCCAAATAACTTTGGCTGGCCTTTTGAATTGCTGGGATATTGCTGCTGCTTGTCTGGTTACGGCTGTATTTCCACCACCGTTTCCGCCGAATGCTCCACCTATCATGACTGAGTTCGTGTAAACATTCTTAGTAGATATGCCGAGCTCATCGGCAACAACCGCAATTGGAGTTGCTTGGTTTTGCATCGGGGACCACACATCCACCCGATCGGCCTGCACATGGACTGTGGCATTGATCGGTTCCATACGAGCGTGGGTTTCAAATGGCCTGTAATACTCACCTTTTACTACTTTAGCCGGGTCAGCCGCTGCGATGAGTGGTCTTGCGTCTTGACCCTCTTCATAGCTGACTTTTCCTTCAACATCCCAAAGCCTGTGTGCTTCCGCTTCGATGAAGGCATCATCAACTTTGTCTAGGCCTAAATAATCCCATTCGATTGTAATGAGATCCAGCGCCGTTTTGGCACGGTACCAGCTATCTGCTACAACCGCGACCGCATCTTGATGATGGTCTACTTTGCGGGCGCCATCTGTCGCTCTAAAGTCAACGACTCCTAGAACGCCAGGGCGGGCTTCCGCTGCTGATTTATCATAGCTTACTAATTTACCCCAAGGTACTGGGCACGCTTTAACCGCGACATAAACCATGTTATCAAGTTCTACGTCGATGCAGTACTGCGCACTGCCGTTTACTTTAGCTGGAATTTCCATCCGTGCGACGTCTTTGCCAAGCAACCACCAGTCTTTATAAGCTTTTATCTTAGGTTCTTCCGCGAGTGTGACCCCTGCAGCTGCTTCGGCAAAATCACCATAAGTAGCTGATTTGGTTCCTGACGTTAAAACCCCTTGTGAGGCTACAATTGCGTCACGTGGCACTCCCCAGGCCTCTGCGGCTGCCTGCTTGAGCCGTTCGCGCGCTGAAGCACCTGCACCACAAAGATGTGGGTGGCGTGAGCGCACCAATGCCGAGCCTGCCGTGCCAGTATTAATATACGGATTATCCGCTTTTCCGTCTGCGTCATTGTCTTGATTGACTTGTCTGTTCATATCAGCAAACACGCCTCGGACATTTTCCCAAGGCATATCTAACTCTTCTGTGACGAGTTGACAGACCGACGTCATTCCGCCTTGACCCTGCTCAGTGTGCGGTACGCGTATAGTGACAATGTTGTCGCGACTAATTTCGATCCAAGCATTTATTTCATTGGGGTTCATACTGCGAGGTTGGGCAACATATGTGGCGGCTTCCGCAAGGGTTGGCAAGTTGAAGCCAAGTACAAATGAACCTCCTGCGCCCGCGAAAGATTTAAGCAAGAACCGACGAGAAATTTGTTTTTCTATATGTGTCATAATATTCCTCCTTACGCTTTCAAGATTTCAGCTGCACGATGAATTCCTGCCCTGATAGAATTATAGGTACCACATCTGCAAAGGTTCCCACTCATGGCTTGGTCTATTTCGCTATCAGATGGGTTTGGATTGCGATCAAGTAGCGCTGAAGCTGCCATAATTTGGCCTGATTGGCAGTAACCGCATTGAGGTACGGTCAATTCGACCCAAGCTTTCTGGACTGCGCTAGTGCTATCCGCAGACAAACCCTCAATGGTTTTGATTTCTTTGCCGATAGCACTGGCAACATTAACAGAACACGACTTTGTCAATTGTCCGTCTACATGAACAGAACACGCGCCACATTGTGCTATACCGCACCCAAATTTAGTTCCTGTCAGGCGGAGCTTTTCGCGGATTACCCACAATAATGGGGTATCTGGATCAGCATCTACTTCGTGGGCTGAACCGTTTACATTTAAGGTCAATTTCATTTAAAATCCTCTCCTAAGTTAAGCTTGAAGTGTGTGTGTATTTGGTACTTCAATTGTTTTTGTATTTCTTCGATATATCGCCTTTGGGTCGGGGCAACGTTTCTAATACCGTCATTGATGCCACACATGAACATTGGTTGTTTCAATACTATAAAACGCAAAAAACCCTTGAGGCTGATTAAGTGCATAGGGGGATGAAGACTAACTTATTTCATAAAAGTTTGGAGTTTGGAGCGGTGGCCAAAACTTTTTGTATTTTAGTTTTAATTGCGAAAACGGAAGAAGGTGCCATAAAAGTTTTGCGAAATTGTGTCCAGAGAATATGGTGAAGTTGTTTTGCCCTGATGAAACCCCTAATGAATTTTTAAATCACGTGTTTTAGTCGGCTGAAGTTTTTTGTTGGGGTGTGAACACCAATAAAAAATTGTTTTATTATTATTAATTAAGTGTAACCTAATATTCTGATTGTGATTTTCCTACATTGGAATGTATTTTTTTAAATTATGCAAATATAAAATTTATAATATTACAAGATAGAAAACTAACTATGAAAACAAAACTGAGTAAAATAACTCTCCATCAGTTAGAAGTCTTTCGCGCGATCGTTTTGGCGGGGTCTATTTCAAAGGCAGCTCCATTTGCAAACCTTTCGCAACCCACACTTTCGCAAACGTTAGCGGGTTTGGAAAAAGCTTTAAATACACAGCTTGTTATCAGGTCAAGAAAGTCCGAGCTTGAGATGACTCCAGCCGGAAAGTTCTGGTATTCTCGCGCGATTGAGGCCCTGGATTTAATTCACTCGGCAGAATCCATTCACGAGGCCCTTTATATAAATAAAACTGTCAGTATAATTTTTGGAACAACGCCTAGTTTGCAGGGCCACTTTGATGGACTGGTCGCAAAAGCTGTTAAGGAAATACCTCAATTGCAATCACTTGCAATATCAAGTTTTCTTGATTCCAAACAAATTTGTAATGCTTTGCTTTCCCATAAAATTAACATCGGTATAGCTTCTTACGATGATATTAAAGGACATCAATCTTCGCTCAAAATTATTAATTTGTATTACGATAAGCGACTGTGGGCTGTGCCTCGCTCGGTGCCAGTTCAAGACGTTTTAGCGTCAATTGTTCAGAAGAAATGTGTTGGGGACCATGAGTGCTTAACTAAGTTTGTCGGATTGAGAAATATTCAAACTTGGAACAATCGAACAGTCGACTGGTACCATGAAAAGTTACCATTTTCTTCTCAATTTTATGGCGTATCTACTCACCTTTCGGCTGTTCAGATTGCATCTACAGGAAGTGCAACCTGCCATGTTCCTGTGACCCTAATAGGTAATCTTCCGTCTAGGGTGAAAGAAAGCCTTGTTTTTTATGACACCGGTGAAACGGGGCGAGAAGTCTGCTTAGCTTTCCCAAAACACATGCAAAGCATAAAGCCTTTCATGGATTTCTCGACAGAAGTGCAGAGGATCCTCAAACAAGAAATTGCTAGCTCTGCAGAGATAGTATACGCTCCATTACAGTTGAATTCCTGAAGAAGTATATTCAAATTAATAATTTTTGAATTTAAAGTTTTTTAGGCAGGGTCATATTTTTTTATATACGATGTTTTTTTGATAAAACCATTTCAGGTCATTCCTGCGATTGCCCATTAGATTTAAATTTATTCAAATACTCGGATATTGAAGTGTTTTGTCGCTTCTGTGGGCTTAATAAACTGGGATTGTAGGTATTAGTCGTAGCTGCATCCGCAGCTAATAGTGGGCAGCAGCCCATAGATTTTTAATACGATTTTTTAAATTTTATGGTTATTATTTTTGGTCAGATAGTGTGTTGATTACTTTTATTGCCTCGGGTTTTATATTGCCCCAAGGTTGTTGATTGCTGAAGTGAAATCTTATGAATTTTGCTAGTTTTTCTAAATCATCAGACGGTAGAGAAATAGCCTGCATTCTTCGTGCACTAGAACCTGCGGGTGGCTCGATACCTCTTAAAATAGCATTAAATAAATTAGTTGGGTGTTGAGCGTTGACCGCAAATGTCAAACCAAGTGAAATAGGCTGTTCTTTAGATAATCTTTCTTTATGACACTTTAGGCAGTTGTTTTTGAAAATCTGAGCCCCGTCTAATATATCGGTGGATATGTTCTTTCCCGCAAAGGTGAAGTCGAAATTCTCTGATAAATCGAGAGCACTGATTGTATTTAGGAGTTGAACATTTAGTGCATTATCGCTTGGTGGCGTGATTTTTGCGAGCCACGCGGCAATTGCAAAAACGTCATCTTCATTGGCGTCATATAAATTGTCTACAACCTCTTTCATTGGGCCAGCAGCAATTCCATGTTTTTCGCTCCAACCATCGAACAGATAGTCTTCGAAATCTTTAATGTCCCAACCCACCATGGAGAGTGACGCCTTGCCAAGTGGTGGGGCTATCCAGCCCTCAACGTCGCCTCCTGCAAGAAATTCGTTTTGTTTAACGGCACCAAAAATATTTCTGGGACTGTGGCAGCCCGAACAATGTCCAAGTGTCTCTGCCAGGTAGGCGCCGCGGTTTTCTTCTTCGGTAAAGCTTTGATATGGGACAAATGGTTCTGGCCTGTGAAAAAGTAGTTTCCAGCCAGCAAGGATTGGTCGTATTGAAAAAGGAAATTGTAATTTGTTCGGCATTCTATCAGACGCAATAGGGTCCTGGGCCATCAAGTACGTATAAAGTGCTGAAAGATCTTCGTCTGTGGTTGCTGCAAAATGATCAAAAGGAAATGCCGGATAAAGATGGTTGCCTTCGCGGTCGATACCGTGGCGCATTGAGCGCTCAAAGGCCTCGTATGACCATGAGCCTATACCGGTTTTTAAGTCAGGGGTGATATTGGTTGAATAGATTGTCCCAAACGGAGTAGGGAGGGCGACGCCACCAATTAAACCTCGTACGCCTTGCCGTTTGTGACATGAGCTGCAGTCACCTAACAGTGTTAAATTTTCACCTAATTCGATCTGCTCATTAGAAATGCCTGCTCTGTCAAGTTGGGTTAGAGGAGCGATTTCAGATGGAAATACATCTGCAATTTTTACGACCCCCATAACGATTGCCACAAGGAATAGTCCTAAAAACACATGCAAACTCTTCATAAATATTTTTCCTTTGATTGCGAATTGTGGCTTCACGTTGTTTTTAAGTTTCATCGAATGTGATATATAAGTTATTGAATTAATATAGGAATTTCTAATTAGGCTTAGATGTCATTAATATCTAAACTAATTTTAGTTGGTATTATGCTTTTAAAAGTGTTTGCAGTTTTGTTTCTCAGTTTGGTGTTTATTGAACCTAATGGCTTCAGAGTTTATTTATAAATGCTACTCGCTGGCTTGTGGTCCACTTAATTAGAGACACTCTGAGTGCAACGCCTCAGAATTTCAAATACAAAATATCAATAAGGTATATTGTTTTTTACAATGGATTTGACGCTTACAATTATACGTTTTTGGGGCAGTATGTATACGTAGTGTTGTTGAAAATTTATAACGATAAGTTGTAGTTGCCCACTTTTAGATTAGTTGCCCGTGATGACTGAGTTTATTTAGATTTAAGAACAATAATGTTGTGACTTTAATTCTAACTGTTTTATCGTTTTATGAGTTTTGGCCTGTCTGCAAAACGAACTTAAAAAAATAGCACTTCGACTAAGCCTTTTAATTAATTTAAGAAATACTGATGAAAAAAATAACAACGACACTCAAAGAACCCTTAAAGTATTTAGCCCTTAATCGCGGCTCTCTGGTACTTGTTACAGATACTGAGGGGGCATCATATAGGGACATTGGGACGTTTATGGCTATCGGCGTAGACGGAACCAGAATAGGTTCAGTTTCTTCGGGTTGTATTGAAGACGATATTGCTGCTCATGCTGAACAAGCGATAGTTACAGGACAAACTCAGACTTTAAGATATGGGCTTGGGTCGCCGTTTTTCGATCTTCGTCTTCCATGTGGTGGCGGGCTGTCAATAGTAGTCATACCCAATCCAGACGAAACTGTATTAGCCAGAGCGCTACATAAAACATCAGACCGTATCCCCGTAACCCTCAGCTTTGATTTTTTAACAGGTGAAATTAACCTCGTTAACGAGACACTTTTAGTGGTTAACGCGTCCAGTATGGAAACATTTAAGGTCACGCTGCTTCCCGATCAAGTGGTGTATGTATTTGGTCAAGGAGCTGAAGCTCGTAGCTTCGCGCAGCTTTCAAGTGCTGCTGGGTATCAAGTTAGGCTTTTTACAAAAGAGGAAAATATCGAAAATATTTTGGGAGTTAAACACATCAGAATAACAGATTTTGATGAATTTAAGTTCCCTGAGGCCGACCCTTGGACCGCTATTTGCCTATTCTTTCACGATCATGAAAATGAAGCTAAAATATTAAGTAATTACCTGGGATCAATTGCTGCTTTAATTGGAGTTCAGGGGAGCCAAAAATCTCGAGGCACTCTGTTGATGGAATTGCAAAGGTTAGGAGTGTCAAAAACCCACATAGATAAATTGTCTCACAAGTTTGGCCTTATTCCAAAATGTCGTGATCCTCAAACCCTCGCCATTTCTGTTTTGGCCCATGTAGCCACTGCTTTCGATGGGCAGCGTGTGGTGTGAAAATATTCAGATTTAATAATGCTCAGGAATCGGGCGATGGGCCCAGGCCGTAAACTTCTCCATGCTTTGGTCTAAGTCATTTTTAGTTGTACCCACTTTTGTCTAATATGAGCTTCAAACTCGCATGTCGGCCCATGCCAGCACTCTTATAAATATGAAAACGTTCGCAGCCACGCGTTCTTCAGTAGTGGGCGGTCATCTTATAGTCCCGCCGGTAGCTAAGAGTAACTAAGGTTATTGCTGCATTTTGCCACCATGTGGCACGTTCGACGCAGAAAACAGGTTCGCCAAACTTGTGGTCGAGGTGCGTAACTATGAGGGCGTCAGCTGCAGTAGCCCGAAAACTAATGCTCACTTCAGAAAATGGAACGGTCGCGATCAGCCATTCATTTGGGCCAACCTCCGTAAAGTCTTGCTCGAGTGCCTCGGGCAAAGCTGTCGCGTTGATCCAACGATCTTCAAGCTGAAATGCATCGCCATTAGCTAAATGTACACAAACAATATGAACAACCTTTTGGCCAATCTTGAGTTTCATCTGGCTTCGCAACCAATCTGGTGCGGAAATAATCTCATGCCTGACCAGCTTATAGCTATACGGTGCACCTGTCTTTTCAACTTCTGCGCGAACTAAAGGCATCTCAAAGCGTGCCTGCCGAATAGGGGCCATACGAACACGGGTTCCTGCCTTGCGCTTTCGGTCTAGAAAACCAAGTTCTGCTACTTCGCGGAGAGCACGGTTCATCGTAGTTCGTGAACAACTAAACTCCTCTGCCAACGCAACTTCTCCAGGCAACAGAGTTCCAGGGCCCCAGGGGCCTTCGGTTATGCGATGAAGAATTTCTACCATAACATCTTTGAAGGTAGTTTGTTGGAGAGTTTGACGGGCTTTCATTAAGGTCTTTCTCTTCGCGGCATCTGAAACTATTGATACTATTATGTGTAGACTTGATGCAAGGATTAGCCGCCGTGGTTGACATTCTGTACCCAAAAGATTTCAAGGCCAGTCCGTGGAAAAATGGCTGTGGAATTACGCATGAAGTTGCGCGTGATGTGATTAGTGCTGATTTCCATTGGCGCATAAGCATTGCCGATGTTCGTTCTGATGGGCCGTTTTCGTTTTTTCCAGAGATGGCGCGAATTTTAACGGTTATTGAGGGTGCAGGAATTAATCTTATAATGTCTGATACTGTGTTAGAGGCGAGACTTGAATCGCCAGTCTTTTTTAAGGGCGAACTTGAGGTGACGGGTCAGCTGATTGGTGGTCCTATTCGCGATCTCAACCTAATATATGACCCAAAATTTATAGAGGCCAAAGTCGAGGTTATTGTGGGTCGCGCCATCTTGAATGTTGCCGCTTCAATGGTTGGGTTTTTATGTCTGTCAGGCGCTGTGACCGTTGACAGTAACGAATTGCCTGCAGGAGCGTTTGCTTTGGGTAGCTGTTTAGAGGTAGTACTTTTGCCCGGAGCGACTGGAGTTATGGTTACATTAATCGATCTGGTTTAATTTAAGGTCACATATTATTGACCAGGCCCTTTACTGCTTTGCGCCAACCCGCAATGATTTCTGCGCGGTTTACGTGGCGTCCCTCTTTAACCTGATGTCTTCCTGCTGACCAAAGATCTGTCACGACAGTATCGGGTGCCGCAAAGACGAGCCCGTCTAATATTTTATCAAAAGACAATGCGCATAATGCTGGATGCGATAAGTCGATAGCGGTTAAGTCGGCGAGATTACCGACAGTGATTTGTCCAGACTTTCGTCCTAAAGCTTGTGCACCCCCAAGTGCGGCACCTAAATAAAGGGACTGACCAACTGACCCGTCCTTAGCGACCAAGACATTTCGGGAAAGGTCTCGAAGACGTTGACTATATTCTAAAGTGCGCAGCTCTTCGGTGAGTGAAACCCGTACGTTGCTATCCGAGCCGATCCCAAATGCCCCACCAGCGGCCATCCAGCCCGGACCATTAAATGGACCATCTCCCAGATTGGATTCGGTAATAGGGCAAAGCCCGGCTACTGCACCGCTTTTGGCCAGCTGAACTGTCTCTTTAGGTGTCAAATGGGTAGCGTGAATTGCACACCAATTTGGACCAATCTCTGCGTTGGAAAGCAACCACTCCACTGGCCGTGCGCCGAGCCAGGCCAAAACGTCGGCCACTTCCTTGGGCTGTTCTGCTACATGGATATGAATTGGATTTCCTGCAGCGAATGGCAAAGCCCGTGTTAAATCGTCGGGATTAGTGGCGCGGAGCGAATGTGGGGCAATTCCAACTCGAGTATCCGACGGGAGCACGCGGGCCTGCGCGCGTATGTTTTCTAAAAGTGGCGAAAATCGGTCTACGCTATTGCCAAATCTTAGCTGCCCTGCGGTCAGCGGTTGCTTCCCCGCACCGCCATAAGTGTAAAGTACAGGTAGATGTGTTAAGCCAATGCCCGTCTGGCTGGCGGCTGCAAAAATACGGTTCGAAAGCTCGGCGGGGTTTTCATAAGCGTCGCCGCCAGGTTGATGGTGCACATAGTGAAATTCACCAACAGCGGCATATCCCGCTTCTTGCATTTCCATAAATACAAGCGCTGCAATCCCCTCCATCTGCTCAGGCGTCAACCTATCTAAAAAGCGGTACATCAGATCGCGCCATGTCCAGAAACTGTCACGACCCGCGATGCGGTGTTCGGTCATTCCGGCCATTGCCCGTTGGAATGCGTGGCTATGTAGGTTTGAAAGGGCCGGAAGCAGTGCGGACACAAGAGTATCGTTTGGTTGTTGCACCGCTGATTTGATTACACCCGTTATATGACTGTCAATTATGGTAATTCTAACATTTTCGGCCCATCCCTCAGGTAGTAAGGCCCATTTTGCAAAAATCAAGATGTCAGCTCCTTATGTGTAGACATAATATACATAGTCGCATATATGTGGTTCGACAATAGTTTTATGGAGTTTTTGACATGCAGCATAAATCTGTGGTTTTGACATCACTTCTGGCAGCAACGATGCAAGTTGACTGTGCGCCCTACGGTTTGATTGAAGATGCTGCAATCGTTGTGATTGAGGGTAAGATTACTTGGGTAGGGGCGAGAACTGCGTTACCGGCTGAGTTTGCCGGTATGCGCGTTCAGGAATTGGGTGGTCGCTTGGTTACGCCAGCGTTGATCGATTGTCATACCCATGTTGTTCATGGTGGCAACAGAGCTGTTGAATTCGAAATGCGACTTCAGGGTGCCAGCTATGAAGAAATTGCACGTGCCGGCGGTGGGATTGTCTCGACAGTTACTGCGACGCGTGTCGCTTCGCATGACGACCTTGTGGCGGCCGCGCTGCCCTATGTTGACTCTCTGATCGCTGAGGGTGTAGCCACAATTGAGATAAAGTCGGGATATGGGTTAGAGCAGAGCACTGAACTGCGGATGCTGCGCGTCGCGCGGCGGATAGCAGAGCTTCGGCCAGTGCTTGTAAGAACGAGCCTTCTTGTCGCACACGCGGTACCTTTAGACTACAAGGGGAGAGCAGACGCTTATATAGACGAAGTATGCATACCCACGCTGCGTGTGGCACAGGCGGCCGGCCTTGTCGACGCGGTGGATGGGTTTTGTGAAGGCATCGCTTTTTCACCCGACCAGATCGAACGTGTCTTTAGCGTTGCACGAGAACTTGGTTTACCTGTCAAACTTCACGCTGAACAGCTCTCCAATCTTGGGGGGGCCGCGCTTGCGGCCCGTTTTGGGGCCATCTCGGCCGATCATCTGGAATATCTAGACGAGGATGGTGTTGCTGCATTGGCCGCATCTGGAACCGTGGGGGTAATTCTGCCCGGAGCGTTTTATACCCTTCGTGAAGTACAAAAACCACCTATTGATCTGCTTCGCCAATATGGCGTTCCAATGGCTGTGGCAACTGACATGAACCCTGGTTCATCACCGATGGCTTCGCTGTTGTTAGCAATGAATATGGCCTGTACATTGTTTCGTCTGACCCCAGCCGAAGCTTTAGCGGGAGTGACCACCCATGCCGCGCGCGCGCTTGGGTTAACCGATCGCGGTACATTGGCCCTTGGACAGATTGCTGATCTGGCCGTTTGGAATTGCAGTCACCCTTCCGAGCTCGCGTATAGGATCGGCTTTAATCCCCTACATCAACGCATAATTGGAGGCGTCTGTTGACCATCCTTACTCTTATTCCTGGCCACACTAGCTTGGCCCAACTCGCTCGCGTCTATCATGAAGAGCTGTCTGTCATACTTGACCGCAGCGTTAAACCTGCAGTGGAAGCCGCTGCTGCTGTGATTAAAGCTGCCGCTGCAGGCAATACGCCTGTTTACGGTGTAAATACAGGCTTTGGAAAACTAGCTTCGTTGCGAATTGCACCTGATGACACAGCAACATTGCAGCGCAATTTGATCTTGTCACATTGCTGCGGTGTGGGGGGATCTATCCCACGGGCACATGCGCGGTTGTTGATGGTGCTTAAACTACTGAGCTTTGGGCGTGGTGCGTCTGGTGTAAGGTGGGCGTTTGTCGAATTACTAGAGGCCATGCTCGCCCGTGGTGTGACGCCCGTTATCCCAGTACAAGGGTCCGTCGGTGCTTCTGGTGATTTGGCACCGCTATCGCATATGACTGCCGTTTTGATAGGCTACGGTGAAGCTGAATATTTAGGTCAAATACTGCCGGGAGCTGCCGCATTGACGGCTGCAGGCCTGACGCCTATCGCATTAGGGCCCAAAGAAGGTCTAGCATTTATCAACGGCACACAGTTTTCGACAGCATTTGCGCTTGCTGGTCTGTTTGATGGTTGGAGTGCTGCGCAATCTGCGCTGGTTACCTCTGCGCTTTCAACTGACGCGATCATGGGATCTACTGCGCCCTTGCAGCCCGAAATTCACTCTTTGCGGGGTCATGCGGGACAGATCGAAGCAGCAAGGTTTATGCGGGCATTGCTGCAAGGTTCTGAGATCCGTGAAAGCCATCTTTTGGGTGATGCACGCGTACAGGATCCTTACTGCATTCGTTGCCAGGCACAGGTCACCGGGGCGGCGATGGATGTCTTGCGACAAGCGGCCCATACTCTGGAGATTGAGGCGAACGCAGCTACTGACAACCCATTAGTGTTGACCGGGGCAGGGCTGATTGTGTCTGGAGGCAACTTTCATGCTGAACCTGTAGGCTTTGCCGCTGATATGATTGCATTGGCCTTGGCTGAAATTGGTGCGATCGCGCAGCGCCGTGTAGCACTTATGGTTGACCCTGTGCTGTCGTTCAACCTGCCAGCGTTCCTGACCCCGCGCCCTGGCCTTAATTCTGGCTTGATGATCGCCGAGGTGACCACAGCTGCGTTAATGGCGGAAAACAAACATATTGCAATGCCTTGTGTGACTGACAGCACGCCGACGTCGGCTAATCAGGAAGATCATGTTAGTATGGCTGCCCACGGTGCGGTGCGGTTGGGTAAAATGGTGCAAAACCTAAACGTCATCCTAGGGGTAGAGGCAATTTGCGCAGCCCAAGGCATAGAATTTCGCGCGCCATTGCAAACAAGCAACCCGCTGCAAAAAGTTGTAGCGCGCCTTCGGCAAGATGTGGCTACTTTGGGTGATGATCGCTATTTGGCACCCGATCTTGCTGCCGCTGCTGTTCTGATTGGCAATGGCGCCATAGTGCAAGCATGTGATCTCCCGCTGCCAGAGATCTTATCATGATGCCTGTAAAAGTTAAGCTGGGCGACAGCGCGGTGATTTTATGTGTGCCGCATAATGGGATATTTTTGCCCAATGCCTTGATGGCTCGGCTGAATGAGCGGGTGCGCGTGGCTCAACGCGCCTATTTGACGGCAGAAGCCCCCCCTGGACTTATTCTCACAAAAAGGCAGAACCTATGCACTTATTTCTAAAAGAAATTCTTCAATTTTTAGATAAAATCGCCCACTCGGGCGTTCCCAATTCGTGATGGAGCCTAATATGCTTGACCGCAAAAACACACGCGATGTCTATCCCGCTACTGGCACTAAAATTACTGCTAAGTCGTGGCAAACTGAAGCAGCGATGCGAATGTTGATGAATAACCTACATCCTGATGTGGCCGAGAACCCACATGAACTTGTCGTCTATGGTGGCATTGGTCGCGCAGCCCGGAGTTGGGGAGATTTCGATCGCATCGTTGCGACGTTGAAAGACCTTGAAGATGATGAAACCCTACTTGTGCAATCTGGCCGACCAGTTGCCGTGGTACGAACACATAAAGATGCGCCCCGTGTTTTGATCGCAAACTCTAATCTTGTGCCACATTGGGCCACTTGGGATCATTTCAATGAACTCGATAAAAAGGGTCTTATGATGTATGGCCAGATGACGGCCGGGTCATGGATTTATATTGGAACCCAAGGAATTGTTCAGGGCACCTATGAGACCTTTGCAGAAGCAGGTCGTCAGCATTTTGGCGGTTCCCTGAAAGGTAAGTGGATTTTGACCGGGGGGCTTGGAGGGATGGGTGGCGCACAGCCATTGGCTGCTGTTATGGCCGGTGCATGTTGCCTGGCTGTGGAATGCGACGAAACCAGAATCGATTTTAGGCTGCGCACCCGTTATGTTGACGCCAAAGCGCAAACTTTGGACCAGGCGATTGCTATGATCGCCGATTGGACTGCCAAGGGTGAAGCAAAGTCGGTGGGGTTGCTCGGTAACGCTGCCGACGTCTTTCCTGAACTCGTGCGCCGAATGAACGCGGGTGGTAGGCGACCTGATATTGTTACGGATCAAACGAGCGCCCACGACCCTCTGCATGGTTATCTGCCGCAAGGTTGGAGCGTGGCCGAATGGCGCGCCAAACAAGAATCTGATCCGAAATTGGTCGAGAAAGCAGCCCGCGCCTCGATGCGTGGCCATGTAGCGGCTATGGTAGATTTTTGGAATGCTGGTGTGCCTACACTGGATTATGGCAATAACATCCGGCAAATAGCAAAAGAAGAAGGGCTTGAGACTGCTTTTGATTTTCCCGGTTTTGTGCCGGCTTATATCCGACCTTTGTTTTGCAAAGGTATCGGTCCGTTCCGTTGGGTAGCACTGTCAGGCGACCCAGAAGATATATACAAAACTGATGTGGCGATGAAAAAACTATTCCCTGAAAACCATCATCTGCACCGTTGGTTAGATATGGCGGCTGACCGTATTGCCTTTCAGGGTTTGCCAGCTCGTATTTGCTGGATCGGGTTGGGAGACAGACACCGTGCAGGGTTAATGTTTAACGAAATGGTCAAGTCAGGGGAATTGAAAGCTCCGATCGTGATTGGACGTGACCACCTTGATTCAGGCTCTGTCGCATCGCCCAATCGCGAGACTGAATCCATGCTTGACGGCTCGGACGCCGTATCTGATTGGCCGTTGTTGAACGCATTAGTAAATACAGCTTCGGGCGCAACCTGGGTATCAATCCATCATGGTGGTGGCGTTGGGATGGGGTTCAGTCAACATTCCGGAGTGGTCATAGTGGCAGATGGAAGCGATGAGGCGGCCAAACGCATAGAGCGGGTGCTTTGGAACGATCCTGCCTCTGGTGTTTGGCGCCATGCGGACGCTGGATATGAGACAGCGGTTGACTGCGCCAAAGAGCGTAAGCTGCGCCTGCCAACCATTTTGGGAAATTGAGCTACTCGCTGACATAGTGGCATAGGGCGGAGAACTACCTGACGGCGAGGCAATAGCACAAGCTAGTCATTTAGTGACTGCGTCGGGGCTAATTCTAAACTTATGGTAAAAGCTAATGGGCGGGCGAGGTCATAGCTTTTACCTAAGTGGTTGGCTTGTTCCAATTCAGGTGGTGCATTCAATCACGAAAAGCGCCTCATAGGGTGCTGTTGTTAAAATTTTTGGAAATTTTTCAGGGGGAAGGACAAGGCAAACACTATGGTATTTATCTCCATATCCAAAATACTGTAAGTTAAAGAAATAGCAAACTGCGAGGAGCAATTATGATTGATCTTTACACCTGGACTACTCCAAATGGGCGCAAGGTATCAATCCTGCTGGAAGAGTTGGGCGTCCCTTATAATATTTACCCTATTGATATTACAAAGGATGAACAGTTTTCTCCCAGCTTTTTAAAAATAGCGCCAAATAATAGAATTCCCGCGATTGTTGATCAGGAAACAGGTATTCATTTGATGGAGACAGGCGCTATAATGATGTACCTCGCAAACAAATATGATAAGTTCCAATGCGAAGGTAACGAATACTGGCGTGTGGTTGAGTGGTTGATGTGGCAGATGGGCGGTCTCGGCCCGATGCTTGGACAAGTGCATCATTTTGTTAAATATAACAAAGGTAAGTCCGACTACAGTGAAACGCGGTTTTCCACGGAAGCAAAGCGTCTCTACCGTGTCTTGAATGAACGTCTGGCAGATCGGGGTTTCATCGCAGGTGAAGGAAAAGGCAAATATTCTATTGCAGATATAGCTTGTTGGCCGTGGGTGTCACGATTTGAATGGCAAGAAATAGACTTAAATGACTTCCCTAACGTGCGTGACTGGTACGTACGAATCGCTGAACGACCTGCAGTTCAAAAGGGCTATTCAATTCCTAAATTTACGACAGAAGTACCTTTGCCGTGAGTAATACACCTTGAGCCTAGAGGTTCTGGGGCAGGCGCTGGGGCGCCCGACCGTACTTTACTCGCCCGACTAGGTCATTGACATCGAATTTGGTGTCCCAATATGGGCTGTAGCTTCAATTTCAAGTAAAGCATCATCCTCAATAAGGCCAGCAACTACCACCATTGACATCGCTGGGAAATGACGGCCCAACACGCGGCGGTACACTTCACCTACTTCACGTTGACGTGCTGCATATTCTTTTTTGTTGACAATAAACCACGTTAGCCGGGTAATGTCTTCAGCCTTGCCTCCCGAAGCTTGTACGACGTCAAGTATGTTGCGTAAGGCTTGTTCCATCTGCCCTATGAAGTCATGTGTCTCGAATACCTGATTTGCCGTCCAACCAATTTGCCCGCCAACATAAAGCGTTCCGTCTCCGGTCAGCATCCCATTCGCATACCCTTTGGCTGGAGCCCACCCGTCGGGGTGTATTACAGTAAGTGTCATAGATTACTCCTAAGGTAAGGGATTAGGGCGTTGCGGATTAAATCTGGCCATTTCTGGGGGCGGCCTAATTTGTTGGTGTAGACAAGTGTTGTTTCTGTAATGAATCTTCGTTCGGCGGCTGTCGATCCTCTCACTGATAAATTTATGCTGGATGTGCCAATGCGCACTACTTCTAACGTTATGACGAGTAGGTCGCCATGGCGGCTTGGCGCAAGAAAGGTTGTTGATATCTGCGCTGTAGGTGTGCCTGCGGTTATAAGTAGCGTTTCGAATGGTGTACCTATCTCGTCAAAGAATGCCTCAACGCAATCGTTTATCATCTCAAAATACCGCGGGTAAAAAACTATCCCCGCAGGATCGCAGTGCTTGAAGAGGACCTTTTGATTGATTGAGAAAAGCATCATATTGCTCCTTAAAATTCATTAAAATAAATTGCACTCAATGAGTTATTAATGACCTCCATGTCGCGTAGGTGGTCATTGGATGAACATCCCAACATTTTCACCGATTGGTAATATTCGCCCCTAATTGAGTGCATTTCGGAGAAAGATTTGCGTAGTACCATCGCGTTAGCTAGGGAATATGACGTGCTCTGCTTACAAGTGTAGGGATCGAAAAAACGGGGCATAGTTTATTCCTTTTAAATTTCAGGCACAGTAGGTATTTTAATGAAGGTTTTATAAAAGAGGTGTGGTCGTCGCCGATTTGTGAGATTCTAGACCCCAATCAACCGCTGAGAAATGTTGGCTGTCAGCTCAGACATGGCTCCGGTCCAAACTGTATTGCCGCGCTCAAGAATTGTTGCCTTGTCGCAGACCTGCCTCAACTCGGCCATGGATTTGTCGATCAAAATGATAGTCATACCTGTCTCTTTTTTGAGCTGTCCAATGGCTTTCCAAATCTCTTGCCTGACGATAGGGGCCAAACCTTCGGTTGCCTCGTCCAGCACCAAAAGGCGCGGGTTGGTCATAAGGGCGCGTCCGATGGTCAACATTTGTTGCTCACCTCCCGACAAAGTGTCTGCCCGTTGGTTTTTACGTTCCCCTAATTTTGGGAAAAGGGTCGTGACACGTGCCAAACTCCAAGGCCCGCCCCTTGCTGCGGCTATCAGGTTTTCAGCGACGGAAAGATCAGAAAAACACCGACGCCCCTCTGGTACAAGGCCTATTCCTAAGCGCGCAACCTCATGGCTCGCCAATCGCGTAATGTCTTGGCCCCCAAAGGTCAGCTGGCCGGTCGTCGATATCATTCGGAATATTGTCTTCACTGTGGTGCTTTTACCCATACCGTTACGACCCATCAACGCCATGACCTCACCTTCGGACACATCTAGATTGACATCAAACAATGCCTTGGAAGAGCCGTAACTGGCTGTAACACATTCAAGCTTAAGAAGGCTCATTCACCATCTCCCAGGTAAGCTTCGCGGACGGCTTTGCTGGACCTAATTGTTGCAACAGTGCCCGTTTCTATGATTTTACCGTAGACAAGTACGCTGATCCGGTCGGCTAAAGCGAACACGGCATTCATGTCGTGTTCAACCAAAAGTATTGGAGCCTCGCCGCGCAAGTTATCCAAAAACTTCGTTAGAACTTTTGATCCTTCCGCTCCAAGGCCAGCCATTGGCTCATCCATGATGAATGCTTTGGGTTTAAGAGTCAGCGCGACGGCAACTTCCAATTGTCTACGTTGGCCATGGCTAAGCTCAGATGTGAGAGTCGACATTTGACTTTGCAGGCCGACTCTAACCAGGGCTTCGATTGCAATATTTCGCAACCTGGTATCACTGAGAATAGGTTTAAAAAACCTCCAAGGAGATCCACACGCCCCAATTGCGCCAAGCATGACGTTTTGCAAGACAGTGTCTTCCATCGCTAAGGCTGAAATTTGGAACGTACGTCCGATACCAGCTTTAGCGCGAGCAAGTGTATTGGCTAGGGTGACGTCCTGTCCTAATAGCTCAATACGCCCTGAGTTTGGTTTTAGCTCGCCACATATTTGCGAAATCAGCGTCGATTTTCCGGCTCCGTTGGGGCCAATTATAGCATGAATTTCGCCGGGATACAAATTAATGGATACGTCATCTGTGGCTTTAAGGGCACCAAAGGACTTGTGAAGGTTATGTGTAGCGAGGATCGGATCAGTCATGTGAAATCCCCCGACCGGTAATTAGACCAACCAATCCACCGGGAGCAAACAATACGATGACCAACAAAAGTATACCGAGGTAAATATGCCAAAAATCGCTGATGCCACCGAGAAAATGTTCCAGCATTACAAAGGTGACTGCGCCGATGATAGGTCCGCAGAGCCTCGCGACTCCGCCCAGAATTATGAAGATCATAATCTCACCTGACGTCTGCCAGCTGAACATCGTCGGGCTGACAAAGCGGTTGAGGTCCGCAAACAATGCGCCAGCTAAACCCGTGATCACTCCTGAAATAACAAAGGCAACAAGTTTCAAGTGAGTTGGGTTCAGGCCAACGGTTAGAACTCGCTGCGGTACTTGGCGCGCGGAGTTCAATGCCAGTCCGAACGGAGATTTTTTTATAAAGGCGTTCAATGCAACAACTAGGCATAAGATCACAAAGCAAATTATGAAAAAATTGACAGGCACTAAGGTATTTATGCCGGGAAATTCGTTGCGAACGTAAATAGATAGGCCATCTTCACCGCCGTAACTCGTCCAACTAATTGAAAAGAAGTAAAGCATTTGCCCAAATGCCAGCGTGATCATGATGAAGTAGACGCCAGCGGTACGCAAGGACAACATACCGATGAACAGTGCCACGAAGGCCGATGTGATCATCGCTACCAACCAAATCACTGGCATTGATTTAGTCCCTTCGATTAGAAACGGCGCCTCCATCAAAGGTGTGTAGGTCTGCGCATGATGAGCAAGGATGCCCATCGCATAGCCACCAATTCCAAAGAAGACTGCGTGTCCGAAGCTTACCAATCCACCCAACCCGAGGCATATATTCAATCCAACTGCGGCAAGTGCAAAAATGACAGCACGGGTAGCAAGCGTTATTGTGAACGGCTGATCATTGAAGAAGGCCCAAATGGGTACCGTGAATAATAGTATTAAAACCAGTGCGTTCAAATTACGTTCACGGATCATAGGCGTGTTCCAAACAAACCAGTTGGTCGCCAAATAAGTACAAAACCCATGAGAATATAGATCGCCATTGAGGCAAGAGCCGAGCCAGATGTTTGCGCTGCGTTTGGCTCCATAAATAGTTTGAAAATTTCAGGCAGAAAAACTCCGCCCAGCGTATCTGTAAGCCCTACAAGAAGTGCACCTATCAGCGCCCCTTTTATTGAACCTATTCCACCTATAACAATCACAACAAAGGCAAGGATCAGGACTGGTTCACCCATGCCAACCTGTACGGATTGGATAGCTCCTACCAATGCTCCAGAAAGTCCAGCGAGGGCAGCACCAAGCGCAAAGACCAGAGTGTAGAGTTTTGAAATGTCGACACCAAGGGCTGCGATCATTTCTCGATCATTTTTACCTGCCCTAATTTGGATGCCGATGCGGGTTCCGTTGATCAGTAGGCCAAGAGCGCCAGCTACAGCCAACCCTACAAAAATCAAAACCAGTCTGTACAGTGGATATTCAATGCCACCCAATAGCGTGACAGGGCCGGAGAAGTAATCAGGTATATTCAAAAACAGAGGAAATGAACCAAATATCAAACGCGTACCTTCGGAAAAGATCAATATAAGTGCAAAGGTCGCAAGTACTTGATCGAGGTGGTTGGTAGAATAGAGTCTACGTATAACCAACATTTCTACCAACACGCCCGCGATTGCGGCAGCTGCCATCGCTGCTATCAAAGCTAATACAAACGATCCTGTTAATCCTGCCACTGTTGCCGCTGCGAACGCACCTATCATATAAAGAGAGCCATGCGCGAGGTTGATTAACCCCATGACTCCAAAGATAAGTGTCAGGCCAGCAGCCATCAAAAATAGCATTACGCCGAACTGCAGACCGTTCAAAATCTGCTCTATAATCAATATTGTAGGCATCTTTAGAAGTTTCCTTAGGCCTCTGGGAAAGCGGGTGCCTGCCCAGAGGTTTTTCAGCTTAGAATGTGCATTCAGCAGCGTAGACGTCGCCGTGATTTTCAAGCGCCACACCAATGATCTTATTGGTATAAACATCGCCTTCTTTGACGACTTGTCGGGCATAGATGTCCTGAATAGGATGGTGGTTTGATCCGAATTCAAAATCACCACGTGTACTGTCAAAATTAGCTACTTCAAGCGCGGCTCGGAACGCATCCGCATCATCTGGGTTCGCCACTTCAAGCGCCGAAATCAACAGGTTCGCCGTGTCAAAGCCTTGGCTTGCGTAAAGGGAAGGCAGGCGGCCGTACTCCGCTTGGAACGTCGCAACAAATGCGGCATTTGTAGGGTTGTTGATATCCTTGTTCCATTGGCTCGTGTTCACCACGCCAAGGGCTGCATCGCCGACGGCTTGCAATATACCTTGGTCAAATGAGAACGCAGGTCCAACAACGGGTAGATCGATGCCACTGTCTGCGTACTGCTTGAGGAAGGAAATTCCCATTCCACCTGGAAGGAAGAAAAACACGCTATCTGCTCCTGATGCACGGATTTGAGCAATTTCTGAGGCATAGTCTGTTTGGCCAAGTTTTGTATAAAGTTCCCCAGCGAGTTCGCCTTTATACATGCGTTTGTAACCGGTCAACGCATCTTGCCCTGCAGGATAATTTGGGGCCATGATGAAGCTGTTGGCATAGTTCACACTATTTGCGTAGGCACCTGCTGCTTCATGAAGGCTGTCGTTCTGCCAAGCCACGTTGAAATAGTTTTTGTGACATCCCTTGCCTGCTAGCGCCGATGGCCCAGCGTTTGGCGAAAGATAAAACTTTCCTTGCGCAACTGTGGATGGTATCACTGCCATGGCCAGGTTCGACCAGATGATACCAGTCATCACGTCAACGTTTTCGGACTGGATCATCTTATCAGCAAGCTGCACAGCAACATCTGGTTTTTGCTGATCGTCCTCGATAATAACCTCGATATCGCTGCGGCCAGACTGCGCAATGGCGAGCATGAATCCGTCGCGTACATCGATACCCAAACCCGCTCCACCGCCTGAGAGCGTAGTTATCATTCCAACCTTGACCCCCTCAGCGAATGCTCCACCCGCTAGGGCTGTGAGTGCAGTAGATAAAATAAGTGTCCTAAGTTTCATTTGTCTTCTCCTAGTTGTTAAAATTGTTTTTTTGTATGGGCTTTGGGTCTTTGATCTTGGAGTTAAATGACAGGAATCTTCCTGTCTTTAATAGTGTCGTTCCCTCCAGGCTTCAGCATGAAGCGTTGGATTTTTCCGGTTGCGGTCTTAGGTAGTGTCGATGCAAAAACAATACTTCGGGGGTATTTATAGGGTGCGATCATGGATTTAACATGATCTTGAAGCACTTTTACAAGCTCCTTTGTGTCGCCAAAGCCTTTCGACAAGACAATATGTGCTTCGACGATAAACCCGCGTTCTATGTCTGGTGCCCCGATGACGGCACATTCCGCGACACTAGTATGTGCGAGCAATGCGGCTTCTACTTCTGGGCCTGCAATATTGTAGCCGGATGACACAATCATGTCGTCATTACGTGCCAAAAAATGAAAGTAGCCATCATCATCTTGAATAAAAGTATCACCGGAAATGTTCCATCCGTTTTGTACATATTCTTCTTGCCGCTGACCGCCCAAATACCGGCATCCAGTTGGTCCTTTGATGGCAAGCCGTCCCGGCGTTCCACGCGATAACTCAGCGCCATCTGGATCAACGATTTTGGCTTGATACCCTGTGACAGTCTTGCCCGTCGACGATGGCGTGTGATCATCAAGTCGATTGGAAATGAAGATATGTAACATTTCTGTTGCCCCTATCCCGTCGAGCATTGGCTTGCCCGTCTTTGCAATCCATTCGTTATAAACCGGGGCAGGTAGCGTCTCGCCTGCCGATACGGCCGCTCGTAAAGACGATAAATCCGCACCCTCATCCATTGCGCGCAACATCGCGCGGTAGGCCGTAGGGGAAGTGAAGCAGATAGTCGCACGATATTTTTCTATGATTTCGATCATATGCGGCGGGGATGCTACTTCGAGCAGTGTTGCAGCAGCCCCAAACCGCAACGGGAAAATGGCGAGCCCCCCCAAACCAAAAGTAAACGCAAGTGGAGGAGAACCAACGAAGATGTCATCAGGTGTCACGCCCAAGACCTCACTTGCATAACCATCAGCAATGATCAGGAGGTCGCGGTGGAAGTGCATAGTTGCCTTAGGATCGCCCGTGGAGCCAGAAGTGAATCCCAGCAGAGCGACATCGTCACTCATAGTTTTAACAGCCTCATAGCAAACGGATTTTTCAAGTGCTAAGCGGTCCAGTTCTGCATCATGGTTTGACGTGCCATCAAAGCCCATCACCCGTTTCAGTGTCGGATTTCCTTTAGCGCAAGTTTCCATCTCTTCCATCAGACGTGTATCACATAGAGCATAGGAAATTTGTGCTTTGTCGACGTATTTACTCAACTCTCCGGCGCGCAACATAGGCATCGTGTTGACCACAATAGCGCCCACTTTTGTCGCAGCAAGCCAGCAAGCCACCATGGCTGGATTATTCGCCGACCGGATCAGAACGCGATTGCCAGGTCGAACGCCCAAATTGTCGACAAGGACGTTAGCTAATCTGTTCGTCCAATCTGTCAGCTCTTTGTAGGTCCGGCGACGGCCATTCCCGATTAGCGCTGTGTGATCCCCGAAACCCTTCTTAACCATAATGTCTGTCAGCTCGACCCCAGCGTTTAGATGAGCAGGGTACCTAAACCCATCGAGCAACAGTTCTGGCCAACTCTCAGCGGGAGGAAGATTGTCGCGAGCAAATGTGTCTGTATGAGCGCTTGTGCTGAGCATGATTTATTGACCTATAGTTTGCCGTGCGATGATGACGCGCTGGATATCTGATGCGCCCTCGTAGATGCGTAAGGCACGAATTTCCCGATATAACTTTTCGACTGTTTCACCTGATTTGACTCCGTCTCCGCCATGCAATTGAACTGCACGGTCGATGACCTTTTGCGCTTGATCGGTTGAAAAAAGCTTGGCCATGGCTGCTTCGCGCGTGACCCGCGGCGCGCCTTTGTCCTTGGCCCAAGCCGCCCGATAAACAAGTAAGGCGCTGGCGTCGATATCGACCGCCATATCAGCGATATGACCTTGCACCATTTGCAAATCAAATAGCGGCGCCCCTTGAATTTGGCGAGTAGTTACTCGGACAATCGCTTCGTCTAACGCGCGCCGTGCAAATCCGAGAGCCGCCGCCGCAACAGTTGTGCGAAACACATCAAGGACTGACATTGCAATCTTGAATCCCGCGCCGCTATTGCCGATCAGCGTTGAAACTGGGACGCGGCAATCTTTGAACTGCAGAGTAGCCAGAGGATGCGGGGCAATGGTTGCTAATCGCTCTACAACATCAAGGCCCCTTGTCGCCGCAGGCACAATAAAAGCTGAGAGACCGCGTGCTCCCGGGGCTTCGCCAGTGCGTGCAAAAACCGTATAGAAGTCGGCAATGCCCCCATTGCTTATCCACGTTTTTTCGCCGTTCAGTACATAGTTGTCACCATCAAGGGTGGCTGTCATGGTGGAGTTTGCAACGTCCGATCCCGATTGTGGTTCGGTCAGCGCGAAGGCCGAGATCGAAGTGCCAGCGCGGATCTTCGGTAGCCATTCAGCTTTCTGCTGGTCAGTGCCGAAAAGGGAGATTGCCCCAGTGCCAAGACCTTGCATAGCAAAAGAAAAGTCGGCCAAACCGTCATGGCGCGCTAATGTTTCTCGGATCAAACATAATGAGCGGACGTCCAATTTTGACACGCCATGATGGTCTACAGCTGCATGTTCTAACCATCCACCGTCGCCCAATGCTGATACCAACGCGCGACACGCAGCATCGGTGTCGCTATGATCAATGTTTACTAGGCTTTGGGTTGCCCAAGTATCTAAGGCCGTCGCAAGTGTGCGATGATGATCTTCAAAAAACGGCCAAGTTAGGAAGGATTTATCCGCCATCAGTTACCCTCAAATACAGGTTTTTTCTTTGAAATGAAGGCATTATAGGCGCGTTCAAAGTCTGCCGTCTTCATGCAAATGGCTTGCGCTTGTGCCTCGGCCTCGATGGCTTGCTCAATCGACATCGACCATTCTTGAGCCAACATCGTTTTGGTCATCATATTTCCAAAATTTGGACCAGCGGCGATGAGCGAGGCCAATTTTGTGGCATCCGTCAACAACTCATCCGCTGGAACCACTTTGTTATGAAAGCCCCACGCATGACCTTCATCCGCACTCATCGAGCGGCCAGTGTACAATAGCTCGGCCGTCCTCCCTTGGCCAATGATGCGTGGCAGGATCGCACAGGCACCCATGTCACAGCCTGCAAGGCCAACTCGAGTGAATAGGAAGGCAACTTTCGCCTCAGGCGTTGCAATTCGTAAATCTGATGCCATTGCAATAATAGCACCCGCTCCGACGCAAATACCGTCGATAGCCGCAATCACAGGCTTGCCGCAGTTCACCATTGCTTTGACTAAGTCGCCAGTCATGCGCGTGAAAGTAAGCAGCTCTTTCATCGACATCTTTGTCAGTGGGCCAATGATGTCGTGGACATCCCCGCCCGAACTGAAATTTCCACCATTTGAAGCAAATACAACCGCTTTTATGTCGTCATTATAGTGCAAATCACGAAACCAATCGCGGAGCTCTGCATAGCTTTCAAATGTCAGAGGGTTTTTTCTATCTGGACGATCTAAGGCGACAGTTGCGATGCCATCGACTATCTCACACTTAAAGTGTTCCACATTTGTAGGCAGGGTCATGACTGTTCCTCGTGCAAACTCTTCTCAAGTAGCTCAAGCCGCAAGCTAATTTCGCGGGAGACATCTGGTGAAAAGTCACTCAACATCTCATCTACCCATGCTTCATGCGCGGCAGCTTGCCGCCTGAACTCTTCTTTACCCCTCTGTGTCATGCGAACAAGTGAGGCGCGCCTATCGCCTGAAACAGGAACACGGATCAAAAAGCCATCTTCAGTGAGCCGATCAACGATGCCGGTCACATTGCCGTTCGATACGCGTAACACACCAGACAGTTGGCTCATTTTGAGACCTTTTTCGAACCGCGAAAGTGCCGCCATAACGTCAAAGCGTGGAAGCGTAGTGTTAAACTCTGTGCGTAAATTTTCACGAAGCGTCGCCTCAATTGTGCGGCTAGCTTTTAAAAAACGAAGCCAAAGCCGAAGGCGCTCCTTTGATGGTGTCTCGACTTCCTTATCCAAATAAGTCTGCATCAAATTTCCCCCCCCGACAAGCTCAGGGCATGGCCATTTATAGATCGTGCGGCATCAGTACAGAGCCAAAGGGCTGTTGCCGCAACTTCCTCTGTATGAATGAACCGTCGCTGCGGGTTACCTTTGGTTAAGGAATTTGCAGCGTCTTTAATATTCATACCGGTTTTTTCAACGATGTTCGCTATCGATCGTTCTAAAAGCGGCGTTTCAATAAATCCCGGGCAGATTGCGTTGACGGTAATCCCTGTTGTTGCTAGCTCCAGTGCCAGTGCTCGAGTTAAGCCAATAACGCCATGTTTAGCTGCGCAATACCCCGTACAATATGGGTATCCCTTGAGGCCCGCAGTCGATGCGATGGCGATCATTCGGCCGGACTTTGCAGCCTTCATGTCTGGCAGTCCTGCCTGCCAGACATTAAAAACTCCGGTCAGGTTTACATCTGTCATATTCGTCAAATCAGCAGCTGTCATCTTGGCAAAGGGAACCGACGTGGCAGCGCCTGCGTTCGCAATTACCGCGGTGATTGGGCCTTGTGCGAATCGTGCAGCGTCAAACGCAGTCTTGACAGCTATATCATCAGTTACATCGCAGATCTGATAAGGCAGGTTTTGGGTAAGCAACGTCGCTTCGGTACGCCCAATGATTGTGACTTTGTAGCCAGCCTTGGCAAATTGCTTTGCTGTTTCCGCTCCGACGCCAGTGCCGCCGCCTGAGATAATGACATGAGCTTGGGTCATACTTTACCTGCCATTTCAATGTCACGGTTCGCGAGACGCCAGGCTTGGTCGCGCCCTGGGTCATAGGGTAGAGGCCATTTTTCTTGCCGATCACCTATACCGGTAGCGGCGTGTAGCGTCCAATATGGATCAGCCAAATGTGGTCGCCCGATACAGACTAAATCAGCACGGCCAGCCATCAGAATCGAGTTCACGTGATCCGCTTCATAGATATTGCCAACAGCCATAGTTTTGATGCCTAACTCATTGCGGATGCGATCCGAGAACGGAGTTTGGAACATGCGCCCATAAACAGGCTTACCCTGCGCAGATGTCTGCCCCGCGGACACGTCGATTATGTCGACACCAGCGACATCGAACATCGTCGCTATCTCGACAGCTTCGCCCGGCGTCACACCGTCATCCCCTGCCCAATCGTTGGCCGAAATGCGCACTGACATAGGCTTGGCACTTGGCCAAACGGCGCGCATTGCTGTGAATACCTCCAGCGGATAGCGCATTCGATTTTTTAGGTCCCCGCCGTACTCATCTGATCGATCATTTGACAAGGGGGAAATGAACGACGAGATCAGGTATCCGTGTGCCGCGTGCAACTCAATCATGTCAAAACCTGCGTGATCAGCCATTTGCGTGGCTGCCACAAATTCGGCTTTCACCGTGTTCATGTCTGTGCGATCCATCGCCTTTGGTGTTGCATTGCCGTTCGACCAGGGGATAGCTGAAGCCGACAATAGGGGCCAATTGCTTGTTTTCAGAGGCTGATCCATGCCCTCCCATGCAACGCGAGTTGAACCTTTGCGACCTGCGTGTCCAATCTGACAGCACGTCATGGCGCCGGTCTCTGCATGTATAAACGCGTTTAAGCGTGCCCATGCATCTTGGTGTTCTGGGGCATATAGACCGGGACAACCAGGCGTAATTCGACCGTTCGCTGACACACAGGTCATCTCGGTATAAACTAGGCCTGCGCCACCTTTTGCCCTCTCTGCATAGTGGATCAAATGCCAATCCATTGGCTTGCCATTTACAGCTTTGTACTGTGCCATTGGTGAAACAACGATACGATTTTTCAAATGCATGTTACGCAACTGAAAAGGAGCAAACATCGGTGCGCGTGCGGGGCCATCTGACGCGTTACCCGCCTGTTTCATGAACCAGCCCTCCGCTGATGCAAGCCAAGTTGGATCTCGTTCACGCAAGTTTTCATGACTGATCCGTTGGGACCGCGTCAACATGGAATAGTTCAATTGAACCGGATCAAGATGTACATATCGCTCAACATCCTCAAACCACTCGACCGAGTTTCTGGCAGCAGATTGTAAACGCAAAACCTCAGTGCGACGATTGTCTTCGTAGTTTTTAAAGGCGTCTTTAAGCGTCGGCTGCGTCGCGATGTCTTCTGCTAGTGCTATGGCGCTTTCTAGCGCAAGCTTCGTACCAGAGCCGATAGAAAAATGCGCTGTCGCCGAGGCATCGCCCAGCAGAACTACATTTTTATGGCTCCAATTTTCACACAAGACGCGGGGGAACTGTATCCATGCCGATCCTCGTATGTGGTTGGCATTTGCCATAAGATCATGTCCGCCCAGATGATCTTTGAATATCTCTTCGCAAACTGAGATGCTTTCTTGCTGCCCCATCTCGCCAAACCCAAAGGAGTCATAGGTTTTTTGATTGCATTCGACGATAAACGTCGCCGTTTCATCATCAAATTGATAGGCATGGGCCCAGACCCAGCCCTTGCCTGTTTCCTCGAATATAAAAGTGAACGCGTCATCAAATTTTTGATTTGTCCCATACCAGACAAACCGGCAGTGGCGGGTGTCGATATCAGGTTGAAATGTATCCTGAAATTCCAACCGTGTTTTAGAATTCAATCCGTCACAGGCAACCACAACATCGAAATCATCCATGTAGTCGGCGGCAGCCCTAACTTCGGTTTCAAATCGCAAGTCAACGCCCAAATCTTGGGCACGCTTATGAAGAATAAGCAAAAGCATCTTACGCCCAATACCGCAAAACCCGTGACCACTTGAGACAAGTTTTTGGCCCTTGTGATGCAACGCAATATCGTCCCAATAGGCAAAGTGCGATCTGATCTCAGCCGCACTCACAGGGTCGTTTGCCTCTAGGTTTTCAAGCGTTTCATCGGACAGAACAACTCCCCAACCGAAAGTGTCGTCGGGCTTGTTACGCTCTAACAGGACAACCTCTGCAGCCGGGGTCCGAAGTTTGGTTGAAATGGCAAAGTAGAGGCCCGCTGGGCCGCCACCCAGGCACGCTATCCGCATAAGGTCGTTCTCCAAGGTTACCAGTATTAGATAGATGCTATGGCGGGAATTAAATTATTTCAAGTAAAAATATTTTATGCTTGAAATAAAATGTGAGTGACCCTAACATTTTATAAATTAATAGATCCGAAGGATAACTTCATGAACCAGATATTCGCAATCGCCATAGCGCGTGAGTCTCGTGACATGCACGGAGGCAATGGTGTCAGTGACGAATATGGCGTTATCCGTCATGTGATGAACCTAGAAGCAGTGAATACCTATGAAGGGACCCATGATGTGCATGCGCTGATCTTGGGGCGTGGTATCACTGGCCTGCAGGCTTTTTCTTAGATGTGTGTTAGCGTCACATTCGAGGGTCACATTGCCATTGTCACAATTGATAATCCGCCGGTCAATGCAGCCTCACACGCAGTGCGTTGCGGATTGATAGACGCGCTCGCGCAAACAGAGGCAGACGCAGCAATTATTGCTGTGGTTTTGCTTTGCGCAGGGAGGACCTTCGTTGCTGGTGCCGATGTACGTGAATTTGGCAAGCCGCCAGTTGAGCCGCATTTGTCTGATGTCGTGGCGGCACTTGAAATGGCAACAAAGCCGTGGGTCGCGGCAATTCATGGTATGGCGCTTGGTGGTGGTTTGGAGATAGCAATGGGATGCCATTACAGAATTTCTGATCCAACGGCAAAGCTTGGCCTACCTGAAGTCAAGCTCGGCCTGATCCCAGGGGCGGGCGGCACAGTGCGACTTCCACGGTTAGTTGGTGCCAGCATGGCGCTTGATATGATGGCAAAGGGAAAACCCGTAACGGCCGTTGCAGCACATACTGGTGGATTAGTCGATGAATTGTCAGGTGCTGATCTACGCGGCGCGGCGATAAAGTTTGCTCTTGAGCATGCGGATATGCGACTTCCTGTTGCTGTCAGTTTACGTGCCATGCCGCAGTTCGATCATGATGCCTTGTCGCACGAGATGTCGATTATTAAATCAAAGGCGTGCGGACAAAACAGCCCTGTCACTGTCTGCGAGGCAGTCTCAAACACAATCAATATGCCTGCGCTTGATGCGCTGAAGGCGGAACGTGAGCTCTTTTTACGTCTTAAAAATGATCCTCAATCACTGGCGTTACGCCATATCTTTTTTGCAGAACGTGCCTCTGGAAAAATACCTGCAATCGCGAATACTCCGACGCCTTCACTCGATAGTGTCGGCATCATTGGCGGTGGTACGATGGGCGCAGGGATTGCGGCTACCTGTCTCTTATCCGGCCTCTCTGTGACAATGATCGAACGCGATGCAGATGCGCTGTCATCGGGTCACTCCAGAGTTATGGACATATTGTCGGGTAGTTTAAAACGTGGTCTGATCTCGACAGATAAATACAAGACCATACAGGCCGCCTTTGTTTGCTCAACGGATTATGCTGCTCTAGGCGATGTGGGTCTCGTTATTGAGGCTGTATTTGAAAGCATGGAAGTAAAAGAGGCGGTATTCAAGTCGTTGGACAATGCCACCAAACCAGATGCGATCCTCGCAAGCAACACGTCATACCTTGATATTGGACAAATTTCCAAATCAGTGAACGATCCTTCGCGAGTTATAGGACTGCACTTCTTTTCTCCTGCTCATATCATGAAATTGTTAGAAATGGTCACCCCCAATGGTGCGTCCCCACATGCGATTGCGACGGGGGTCGCTCTGGGCAGGCGATTGGGTAAAATAGTAGTTCCATCTGGCGTCTGCGATGGGTTTATCGGCAATCGCATCATGTCAGCCTATCGCCGTTCTTGTGAAAACATGATTGAAGATGGCGCTATGCCCTCTGATGTTGATGCCGCCATGCGTAACTTTGGGTTCGCAATGGGTATCTTTGAGATGCAAGACTTGGCCGGTAACGACATTTCGTGGGCAATGCGAAAACGTCTCGCGGCAACACGTAATCCGTCGATTCGTTACGTCGATATTGCCGATAAGCTTTGTGAGCTAGGGCGCTTCGGACGGAAATCTGGGCGTGGCTGGTATCGGTATGTAGACGACAAAACTCATGTCGATCCTGAAGTCAGCGCCTTGATTTTGTCGGAGTCATCTCGCAAGGGCATCGCACGACGCTATTTCAGCCACGAGGAAATTATTAGCGAGATAATAGACGTGATGCATAGCGTTGGAACGCAAATTCTAAAAGAAGGCATCGCCGCACAGGCGTCCGACATTGACGTCGTTATGGTCAACGGTTTCGGTTTCCCCCGATGGCGCGGTGGTCCGATGTTCTTAAAGTCCAGTAATCCAACCCAATAGGAATTTTATGCTTAAACCAATTAAAGACTGGGATGACGCTTTTGCTAATATGGCTCACATCGTAGGATCTGAAAAGTTACCACAACATTGGTCAGATAGTGCGGCGTCCTACCGAGTAGGTGGCGTAAACGTCGATCAAAACATTGCCTATGGAGATCATCCACGCGAACGTTTTGATCTTGTGTGGCCCGAAGGTACGCCCAAAGGTTTAGTTGTGTTTATTCATGGCGGTTTTTGGATGCGGTTGGATAAATCCTACTGGACGGACTTTGCGGAAGGTGCACGTGCGAATGGCTGGGCCGTCTGTTTACCCAGTTACACACTGGCGCCAGAACTACGCATTTCTCAGATGGTCCAACAGATCACTGTTGCTATTGAGGTAGCTGCTTTACGCGTATCTGGTCCAATACGGATTTCAGGCCATTCAGCAGGTGGTCACTTAGCGACACGGATGATTTGCGATGATACTTCTCTTTCACAGGCAACACTTGATAGAGTTGAGGCGGTTCAATCGATCAGCGGCCTGCATGATCTAAGACCCCTGATGCAAACAAAAATGAATGATATTTTGCAGCTCGATGAGGAAGAAGCCAAGCGCGAAAGCGCAATCCTGCATAGGCCTGTTTCCGCTATTCCTTACACTTGTTGGGTTGGTGGCGGTGAACGGCCAGAATTTATCCGGCAGTCGAAAGCAATGGCCCAAATATGGAGCGGGCTTGATACACCGTCGCACTGCGTCGTCGACGGTCAGCACGATCACTTCACAGTTATCGAAGGGCTTCGTATTGCCGACAGTGAAATTACGCTGAATTTGATCAGTAATAATAAGTAAAAAAGACATTTTGCAGAGAAAGATCGGCTGTGGCAGCCTTGGCAGTTGTGATTGCCTGAGCGCGCGGAATATCTGCAAGATGTGATCAAACTAAAGAAGGCATTCACAGCCCAAGGGCTGTTTTGTATGAGTGCCTGGTTGTTAACTAAGGACGGCACCATAAGAGTGGGGCGCAGTACCACCTATCGCAGAAACGAGAGTTCCTAAATTAACTCTTATAATTGTGAGCTTGGTGAGTAACCGAAGCGGCGTTTATAGTCGCGCGAGAACCTCCCTAAATGAGAAAAACCTGTAGCATAGGCTACGCTAGTCACCTTCTCTGGATTTTTCTTGGCTATGAGTTGGTAGTGCGCCAAATCCAACCGCGCATTTCTCAGGAAGCTCATTGGAGTGAGACCAAACGTCCGTTGGAACCCTTTTTGTAATGTGCGTACATTCATACCGGCATTTTGCGCTATGTCAGTCAGAGATACGGGCTCCGAGAGGTTTGCATAGATGTAGTCGACCGCACAGCGAATACTTTTGGTGGAAGCTCTGCTATCTGAGGATTCAATAATGTGAGATATATTGCTTCTCTGAAGGGTGAGTATTGCTAAAGCCAAATCATTTTCTACCCGTAGATCTCTCAAACAAAGTTGACCGTGGAAGAGCTCACCCTGATCTATAGCCTTCGCACAAGATACCACCAGGTTCTTTATAAATCCTCCGCTCTGTGTAGAAAGGTTGACCGCAGGGTCGAACCTGATGGGGCCTGGCAGCCGCCCACCAATCAAACTTTGTGCCACAGATTCAAGGTATAGTTTATCAATTTGCAAAAGCAATTTCCTACAATTCCCCTTCCATTCCATACGTGTCTCTCGGTCAGGATTTAGCACGGTCGCGGTGTCTGTAGATGCTGTCACTTCTACGCCACGGTGCTTAACTTGCGCTTGCCCCGATAGTGGAATTTGCAAAAGAAAAAAAGACCCTAACATTCCAGGATCAATTGTTACGTCTGCCCCATAGTGAAGATAGTTGATTGAAATGTTTTGACCCGCGACATGGTTATGCATCACAGAAAGTGGCATCGCTCGATCCTGAAGAGTAAGACGGTGATCACAAAACTTTTGACCAATGCGATGGCGCGCTTCATCTAAATCAGTTGTTCGCAAGATGGGATGATTGGTCAAATATTTTGAGGTTGGTCCGTATGCATATGTCAATGGTAGCCCCTCTTTTCAGAGCTTGCAGCTTATTTAAACAAAAAACTATTTCAAACATAAAATATCCAATATAATTAAATATTCGTTTTTTGGATAGCCGTTTCCCAAATCTCAATACAATATCCGTGCAGAATTAATGAAATATGGAGGAAAGTTTAGTGGAAAAAGGTATCACAGAGGCAAATAAAGGCCTTCAAGGGTTGTCATGGAATGTGGTTGGCCAAACTTATGTTCCCAAACTTCTTAGTCATGACACGTTTGTTTGGGCAGCGACGATGCCCGCTGAAACATTTGTGCCGCCTCATATTCATCCCACTCAAGATGAGTGGATTGTGATGATCCAAGGGAATCTAGAAATTGAGTTTATGGGCGACGTGCACAAGGCGGGGCCGGGGGACACAGTTCGCATGCCAAAGGGTCAAGCCCATGGAATTTTCAATAGATCAGGCGCGGAAGCAAAATGCATATTTGGCGTGGCGCCAGCTCGCAAACTCTTTGATCTGTTCATCCTGCTGGATGGCATTACGGATCCTAAAGAGTTAGTGCGACTTTCTGCCCTACATGAGGTCGACTTTCTGCCACCACCAGCTGGCGCGTGATTTAATATGAGTAAGAGCAGGGGATAGAACATGATAAGAATAAAGAAGGTTGCCATAATTGGCGGTGGAGTAAGTGGTTTGGCAGCTGCCAAAGCATTTGATGAAAAGGGCCACCGCGTGGTTGGCTTTGAAAGAAGCCATGACTTTGGTGGCGTGTGGGAGCTGTCTCGATCATATCCTGACGTTCAAACTCAGTCACCCAAGGACCTCTATTGCTATACCGACCATCCGATGCCTGACAATTATCCTGAATGGCCGAAGGGCCCGCAGGTCCACGCATATCTGCACTCTTATGCGAGCAAACACAAAATCGAACGCCTTTTCCGGCTTAACACTAACATTAAAGCGATGAACCGCCGAGAAGACGGCCAGCCGGGGTGGAGATTAACAATTGAGTCGGCTGGAAAAGAATGGTCTGAAGACTTCGATTTTGTGTCTATTTGCACTGGCCAGTTCTCAGAAAAAAACATCATAACTCATCCAGGCCAAGATAAATTTTTGGCTCATGGAGGTCGTGCTATGCATTCCTCCGAATATACCGATCCCACTCTCTGTCGAGATAAAGATGTAGTTGTCCTCGGCGGGTCTAAATCGGGTACTGACATAGCAGTTAATGCCGTAAATAACGGAGCTAAATCCGTACGCTTAGTGTACAAAGAAAATGTTTGGCGAGTGCCTTACTATGTTGGAGGCATAAACTTTAAAAACCTCCTTTATATGCGTGCTCAGGAGCAACAATTTAATCGATGGGGGAAGAGCCCTCTGCAACGTGTTATTACAGCTTTATTTAAACCCCTTGTTTGGGCAAATTTTCGGGGTTTGGAAACACTTCTCAAGCTTCAATTAGGTTTGAAAAAACATAATATGGTGCCTAAGGCTGCTATCGAGGACGAAGTGTCTTGTTCGGTCCCCATCGTAACGCCAGGCTTCTTCGAGTATCTCAATGCAGGTAAAATTAAGTCTGTTATTGGTACTTTTGAAAGCTATCTCGCTGGTAAAATTAAACTGACAACGGGCGAAACCGTGCCGTGCGATTTGGCTGTTCTTGCTGTAGGGTGGAAACTTGGTGTACCTTACTTGCCTAAGGAATATCAAGAAAAGTTGATAGAAAAAGATGGTCAATACCGTGTATATAGGTTGTCAGTTAACCCGGATCTTCCCGATATGGGATTTGTCGGATTTAATTCCAGTTTCTGTACGGTCCTTTCTGCGGAGATGATAGCGAACTGGTTGGTACGCTATGCGGACGGTCAACTTACCCATCAGCCTACCGCAACAGAAATGAATGATAATATCGATATGATGTTGAACTGGAAACGGCATGAGCGCCCAGCGGCTAAAGTGTATGGAGGCCTGTGTTCTGCACCTTTCCACTTCAAACATTTTGATGAATTGTTAGCTGATATGGGAGCCAAAAAGAAGAAGCGATCTAACCCTTTCGTGGAGCAGTTTCGATATCCGGAAGCCAAAGCTTACGGGATGTTCCTAGCGTCTGCGCCTCAGTATCGTGCGCAATAGCATGGTGAATGATAATTACTGGGATGATGACGTTAAGAACATGGGTTAGGCTCAACTGAGTTTTGCAAAATGCGTGGTACCTTTTTAGGTGGGAAGGACAAGTTTGTTAAGAAGGTAGATACATAAATGGACAAGACGGACAAATGACGGACATGTCCAATTTTGTCTCGAATATAAACAGGTACGGACATAGACATTCCCCTAAGCGGTGTCCGTATCTGTCACTATCAGAACTATCTGCAAACTGAAGGGCAACGATCCAATTCTAGCCAAGCTAGTCCATAGCCAGTTTGTCCGTTACGATACCAAAAAGTCTGATATTAAAGTGTTCAGCAAATAAGGTTTTTCGGCATGTACGGCATGGGCGCAGCCGGGGACAACCGCGAGCGCGGCGTTGGGGATAGATGTCCACAGTAGATGAGTTTGCGCCCAAGAATAAGTACGGTCACAGTCCCCCCAAATCACGATGGTTTTGGTGTCAATTTGAAATAAAAGATCTTCACCTGACCAAGCTTGCATTGCGTCTAACCCAGCTTCAATAGCATCAGCGCTCGCAAGCTCCGCTATCTTGGCACAGGTTTCGAACATTTCGGCTGAATCTTTATCCAAGAACCAGGTTGAGGCAATGCGCCGGGCAGTTTTCTGGGGGCCATCTTGCTTGGCACGCGCTTTGCTTTCAGCAATTGTTTCGAACCGGCCGGGTAAGACACCTATCGCCCCAGTCGCATAGAGAATTAGGTGTTCAATGTGGTTTTGGTCCCGGCGTGCCATTTCTTGGGCAATCATTCCCCCCATAGAATGTCCCAGAAGATTATACTCGGTTACCCCCCTGCTCTGAAGTTCTGAGATGGTCCAATCGGCAAAACCATCAATGGAGTTGATCACCGGAAGATGCGCGTTTTTTCCAAATCCTGGCAAGTCCACAGCGATAATGTCATGGGTATCTGTCAGAGCTGCAAGCTGCGCACCCCATTGCTCACTGCCGCCCATAAAGCCATGAACCAGAACTAATGGGATCACTTTCGTTTGCCCTGTACTATCCGATCTAGGATCATCGCACAAAATAAGATTGCGAACCCAGCTAAGATACCTTGGCCAACATTGGCATATTGTAAAGCCTCCAGAACATCTTCACCAAGTCCCTTTGCACCAATCAAAGACGCGACCACAACCATCGCCAGAGATAGCATAATTGTTTGGTTTATTCCTGCACGGATTGATGGGCTGGCAAGTGGTAGGTCGACGCGGGTCAACAAAAACCATTTATTGGCACCAAATGCGATTGCCGCTTCGCGTACGCTTTCTGGAACGCCACGCAGTCCTAAAACGGTGAGGCGTACGACTGGCGTTCCCCCAAATATCATGGTGACAACAACTGCTGCGGGCTTGCCTGTTCCAAAAAAGGCAATCACAGGGATCATGAAAACAAAGGCTGGCATGGTTTGCATAAAATCCATAACCGGCTGAATCACGGCATAAAATCTTTTTCGGCGGGCACAAAACATCCCCAAAGGTATCCCAATGGCGATTGAAAAACAAGCAGCAGTGCCAAGTAACGCGAGCGTTGTCATGGCTTTTTCCCAAAACCCAAGCAGCCCTATGTAGGCCAAAAAGGCGCCTGACCATATGGCCGTGCGGAGACCTGCTGTGAGCCAAGTTAGCAAGACTATTAGACTAACCACAACAATCCACGGGGTGCTTACAAAAACCAACTCAAGCGCATCCAAAATAGTGCGGATGCCATAGGTGATGAGATCAAATAGCGCGTCACCATTAGCCACGGCAGAAGCAAAAAACGTTTCGACCCATGCGATGCTGTTTAGACGGTATTCGGGGCGCGTGGGAAAATGGCTTAGAATGTCAAAGCGATTTGGAAAGCTATAGTGCAACATAGCGGCTACTACGATCAGAACCATAAAGACCGTACTAAAAATAATCTGCGAGATTGGCAAGCCTGAGCGCACAGCCGGATTGGACAGCCAATCAGAAAAACGGGTTTCAAGGGCCCAGTTGGCTACACAGGCCTGGATAATTTTTGCGATGATCAAAATAGAAAACCCTGTCAGGGCGATGGTCAAGCCTTGCTCAGAGAGCTCGACAGCCTCAGCGCGAATACCATCAATCGCCGCTTCTAGAGATTTCACGGTACGCGTGTAGACGTCAATTTTTGCAGACCCACTTTCAATTGCAGCTGCAAGTTGTTGGCGCCGCAGCTCCAACGTGCCCTCAATAGATGCAATACGATTGAAGGCATCTGCTGCCAGATCACCAAAAAGACCACGCGCTATACTAACAAAAGCCAAGGTTTCAAGAATCAAGAACGGTAAGGCCCAGGACCAAAGCCCACGGGCACCAAACCATGCCGGACCAAAAAGACCTGCAAAGACATTAAGAGTTGCAGTGAATTTTGAGCTCGCGCCGATCTTGTCAAAATTTGCGATATAATATTCGTGATTCGTGCGCACGAAGGTTGATATGTTTTCACGCCGCCCAGCGGCATAGGCCAGAGCCGCTTCTGTATCTCTGGCGTCAAGTGGGTTTTGAGCCGCGTCAATCATGACATGTCTGTTCCTTCAACAACAGTACGCAGAATATCCGCACGCGTAATTACACCAATATCTTTTTCTTGGTCCTTCACAACGATTGCACCTTCATTATCGATGGCAAGATTGATTACAGTGCTAAGCGTTTCGGATAGACTTATTCGTGGCGCATCAGACGCAATCGGACCTGTACGTTGTATATAGGCTTCAATTGGCTGCATGATGGCATGGGCATGGACCACTTTCAGACGGGAAATTCCGGCCACGAAATCGGCAACGTAATCATCCGCAGGATTCATCACAATCTCTTCTGCAGTACCTGTTTGCACCAGACGGCCGTCGCGCATTATTGCTATCCGATCACCAATTCGCACGGCTTCATCGAGATCATGGGTTATGAAAACAGTTGTTTTCTTAAGCATTTTGGAAAGGCGGATGAATTCATCCTGCAGTTGGCGACGAATAAGAGGATCAAGGGCGCTAAATGGCTCGTCCATCAATAAGACATCGGGGTTTGCAGCGAGTGCCCGTGCCAATCCCACACGCTGTTGCATGCCACCTGACAATTCATGCGCAAATTTAGAGCCCCAAGCGCCCAGCTCGACGATGTCCAAAATAGCTGCTGCTTGCCGCATACGATCATTCTTGCTGACATGTCGAATTTCCAGCGGCAATGCCACATTATCAAGCACAGAACGGTGCGGCATAAGGGCGAAGTTTTGAAAAACCATGCCTATCTTACGATTTCGAAAATGTTGGAGCTCCTTGGTGCCAAGGCTCATCACATCAGTACCCTCAACCAAAATTTTCCCATCAGTCGGCTCCAACAGCCTATTGAAATGGCGCACCAATGTAGACTTTCCACTTCCAGACAGTCCCATGACGCAAAAAATCTCTCCGCGATTAACAGACAGGCTCACGTCGGCCACACCCACAACCGCGTGGTATTTGCTAAGTACTTGTGCTTTGGTCAAACCTTCTTCGCGGATCGCGCGGAGTGCGACCTCTGGTTTCGCGCCGAAGACTTTCCAGACATTAGAAATTTCAATGAGAGGAGCATCGCTCATGAAGAATATCTCTTTCGTTTCCTGAGGCGCATGCCGAAAAGGTAATCTGCGCTGGCCCCCACTTTTAAGGGCCAGCGCGATAAACGCAGCGTTTATTAGAGACCGAGCATTGCGTCAACGCGATCGGAATTCGCCTCAACCCACTCTTTTGCAACATCTGCTGCGTCCCTGCCATTGGCACTTATTTCAAAGGCTAGGCTGGAGACGTCATCAGCGGTCAAGGCAAAATTAGTAAAGAATTCGGCGATCGCAGGCGAACGATCTACCAGCGAATTAGACCAGGCGATCTGCACATCTTTCAAAGCATCTTTTGATGCAACATATGATTTTTTGTACCAATCGGCATCATCTGAGGGCTGGATCATCTGGTATTTTGCTTCGTCAAATGTAGGCTCGGTCAGCATTTCAACGTCAAACATGAACCAAACTGCATGAGGCTTGTAGCAATAAAATGCATAACCTTCGCCCTTGGCAATGCTGTCCTTAATCCGTGCGGTTTTCACACTTTCTTCGGCGCGGACAGGCTCAATAAAATCCAAAAGCCCATAGTCGCGGACTTTAACTTCATTCACATTCGCAGAAGCCCAACCTGGGGCACCGATCCACATTTCACCTTGGCCATTGCCATCGCTGTCCATCAAGACGGCCACATCGGGACGGCCCAGATCAGCTATATCAGTAATATTATTTGCTTTGGCAAAGTCCTTTGAAACACAAAAACCCTGATTTCCCTGATATGGATGGCTCGACAAGGTGACTGTCTTGGCCTCATCAACATATTTTTGAGTGAAGCTTTGTTGATTTGGCAGCCAGACATCTGGATGCACGTCGATATCACCTTTGCCTTGATCCATCGCTTGGAAAATTGTGGCATTGTCGCCGGGTATATAATCTACCGTTCCGCCCATACGCATTTCGACTACTGCGCCCAGAACGTTTGCAATCGCCTGAGCGCCTGTCCAAGAAGGCACGCCAATATTGACGTTCTCTGCGTAGACGGGGGCACTGATGACTGTCAGCAGGGTGGCTGTTAGAAGTTTGACTTTGAGTGACATGGAATTAGTCTCCTTGTTGGTGGTTGAGTTTCGGTGTCGGTTTTTGATGTTATTCAGTGTATCCGGGCAGCTCAAAAGCTGATGAGTAGCCAAACAAGGCAGCGCTCCCGCCGGTGTGGAGGAATACAACATTGTTCATGCCGTCGAAATAACCCTCTTTGACCTGCGCGATGAGGCCGTCCAAACCTTTTCCGGAATAGACGGGATCAAACAAAATGCCTTCGGTGCGGGCGAGTAATTTGACTGCTTCGATCATGCCCTCGGTTGGCATGCCATATCCTGGACCTACATAATCTGTGTTGGCTCGCACACTGTGCCGTTCAATCTTTAGCCCAGTCCCTAAGTAATCTGCCGTTCTCACCGCCAGATCGAAGACCATCTGTTCTTGCTTTTCTTGCGGGGCACGAACGCCGATCCCAAGAAGATGAATCGCACTTTGAATTGCCGTCAGACCGGTTACCAGACCCGCTTGAGTACCCGCGCTGCCTGTAGCATGCACCAAGGCGTCAATGTTCAGACCCATTTCCGCAGCTTGTTCTGCCAATTCGCGAGCACAGTTCACATACCCCAAAGCTCCAATCTGATTGGATCCACCGCCGGGAATAATATATGGCTTTCTGCCATTTTGCCTTAACCGCTCGGCAAGTCCCTCCATTTCACCATTCATATCCGCACCGTTGCCGCGCTTGGAAACACTGGCGCCATGCAGTCGGTCCAGCAGAACATTGCCGTTCAAAATGTAGTTAGGATCATTCGAACCTGTGCGATCTTCAAGCAATATGTGGCAATCCATCCCTAATTTTGCGGCGGCAGCTGTAGTTTGTCGGGCATGGTTTGACTGAGTTGCACCCTGCGTGATGATTGTATCAGCACTCTCATGCTGCGCATCCGCCATCAAATATTCAAGCTTGCGGGTTTTGTTTCCACCAGAGGATAGCCCCGTGCAATCGTCACGTTTGACCCAAAGGCGTGGGCCACCAAGAATTTCGCTGAGCCTATCCATTGGCTCCAGGGGTGTTGGAAAATGGCCTAAACGCACTTTTGGAAATTTTGCCAATGCAATCGAAAGTTTCTTGCACAGGCTGACGGTCATTTCCTGTGAAGTTATGGTTCCAACTTCGGAAATCTGATCAGTTACGGTCACGCCTTGAACCCCTTTTAATTACATTTAGTCAAATCTTAGAGTTTAGCAGATAATAAAAATAATGCTTTTTTATTGGTCTGCCCATACTGTTGCTTTCAGCAAAGGGAATCATAATTATGGATTTGCAATGGTTGGAAGACGTTTTGGTACTCTTGGAGGAGCGTAATCTGACGCGGGCCGCGGCTCGCCGCAATATCACTCAACCCGCCTTTTCTCGAAGGATCCGTAGCTTTGAAAATTGGCTTGGTGTCGAGGTCTTGGAGCGCAGCACCAATCGGGTTGATCTTAGCGCATCGCTGGTCTCTAACGAGGCGGAAATTCGTGCTTTGGTTACGCGTATTCAAAACTTTCGTAGTAAAATTGCGCACTTCAATCCGGCCAGTTCTACAGTTTCGATTACAGCCCAGCATGCGCCGGCATTCTCGACCTTTCCCGAGATGGCGCTCCGTGCAAAACAACCCTTTCCAGAGATCAAATTTCGATTGCATGCCGCAAATTTACGCGACTGCATGACTATGTTTCTGCGTGGTGATGCCGATATGTTGCTATGCTACGAAGCCGAAGGTGCTGTGCCTTTATCCTTCGACACAAGCATCCGGCGTGGCAATTGGGGGGTCGATCACCTGATCCCAGTGGTCGGGGGAGGGATGCGCTATGCCCTGAAATCCAATGGCGATATACCAGCCCAAACGCCAGCGATCGTATATCCTAACGATAGTTATTTTGGTGAGGTTCTAGGTGCTGGCGCACGCCCCTTTGGTACGCCACGCCATTGTAATAACCCCGTGTGCGAAACCGCCTTTTCTAGTGGAGTAAAAGAATTGGTTATCAAAGGTATAGGCATTGGCTGGCTACCTCATAGTATGGTTTATCGTGAAATCGAAAATGGTGAGCTCATTTCCATGGCCGATACGCTTGGCAAGGAACCTTTAACCGTCGCAATCTATGCCGATTCAAAAGACGAAGTTTCGATGTCCTTACTTAATATGTGGAACGGCTATGGGAAACTGTCAGAGAAAGGTATGTAATTTAATATAATGATATCAATAAATTAAAATAAAAAATTACTGATATTCTATGGGGTGTCTTTTCGACCTACCCTAAAATACTGCGTTCAACATCGCAAAGCTGCAATCGATTAATGAGAATGTTTTTGGTGGCTTTTGCCCTCTCTATTAGTGTTAACAGAGTTTTGCAAAACGGATGATACTCTTTTAAGAGTGGAAGGACACCACCTAGGTGGCCAGTTTGACCTCCGTGTCCCAAGACAGGCAGGCTTTTTCAAGCGTTTGGTCAAGGAGCTTGTCGGTGAAAAGACAATCAACCTGCGCAAGCGAAGCTATTTTGATAGGCGCGTTGCGGCCAAATTTTGCTCCATCGGCTACCAGAAAGACTTTGCGTGATTGTTTAATGATATTTTGGCTGACGGTCACTTCTTGCATATCATAATCCAGCAGGTCTCCATCCGCATCTATGGCTGAACAGCCGATAATGGCAATATCGAATTTAAACTTTGAAATGGTCTCAACCGCCGCATCGCCGATCAAACCCCCGTCCGAGCGACGCAGTATGCCGCCCGTCACCACGATATCACATTCTAGATTGTCGCGCAGAATATTGGCTATATTAAGATTGTTGGTGATCGCCATCAGCTTTTTATGACCCAAAAGCGCGCGGGCCACGGCTTCGGTTGTGGTGCCTAGGTTCAAAAAAATTGACGCATCATTGGGAATATGGCGTGCGCAGACCTGTGCAATCTTGGCTTTAGCTGCGTCATTCAGGCCAATGCGGTCATGATATGTGATATTAAAAACCCCCGAGGGTAAGATTGCCCCTCCATGCACCCTTTCAAGCGTGCCGCTTTGCGCAAGGCCGCTTAAGTCGCGCCGCGCGGTTTGCACGGTGACGCCGAAATGATTGGCAAGCCCTTCGACGGTGACTTTGCCATCACGGCGGGCGATCTCCATGATTTGGGGAGCGCGAAAAGAGGTCGACATGAGCGGGCCTTTCAGATTGGGGGCAAAATGCGCTTTGGCGCAGGACAGATAGCCTCTTTTAACATAGGAACGGCAAATAAAAACACCAAAATCGCGCGAATTAGCGTTTAATCGAAAAGTAATGATTGAAGAATGGGTGCAAAAATATCATAAACGCGCAGTTATTAGGAGAAATACGCAGTTGGCGAAAGAAAACGAACATTCGATTGTGGATTTGTTTATCGTGGGAGGCGGGGTCAACGGATGTGGCGTCGCGCGCGACGCGGCGGGGCGGGGCCTGTCGGTGACTTTGGCCGAGATGGGCGATCTGGGTTCAGCCACCTCATCGGCCTCAACCAAACTGTTTCACGGGGGACTGCGCTATCTAGAGTATTTTAAGTTTCGCTTGGTGCGCGAATCCTTGGCCGAGCGTGAGATTTTGCTACGCGCCATGCCCCATATTAGCTGGCCGATGCGCTTTGTGCTACCCTATCAAAAAGAGATGCGCTTTGAGGAAAACACCCCTTTGTCGCGGCTTTTGGTGTTTTTCATGCCTTGGCTGAAGGGGCGCCGTCCCGCTTGGCTTATTCGGCTGGGGCTGTTTCTTTATGACCAGCTTGGCCACCGTAAGCTGCTGTTGGGAACCAGCTCGCTTGACCTGCGCCACAGCGAGGAAGGCACTCCTTTGCAAATCCGATTTGCGCGCGCCTTTGAATATTCAGATTGCTGGGTCGAGGATTCGCGTCTGGTGATCCTAAACGCTCGCGACGCCCAAGCCCGTGGCGCGCGGATTTTAAGTTATTGCAAAGTGATTTCGGCCATGCGCGACCAGGGGCTGTGGCGCATTGAGACCGAACAGGTCGAAAGCCAGATCCGCCAAACCCATTATGCGCGCCTTTTGGTAAATGCAGCGGGCCCTTGGGTGAGCGATATTATTCATAACAAAACCAACGCGCAAAGTCTTGATGGGGTACGTTTGGTGCGCGGCAGCCATATCGTCACGCGTAAACTTTACGATCATGACAAAGCCTATTTTTTGCAAGGCCTTGATGGGCGCGTTATCTTTGCCATTCCCTATGAGGGGGATTTCACCTTGGTCGGCACAACCGACGTCGATCATCCTGATCCGTGGTTAACCCCCACCTGCACAGAAGCCGAGCGCTCCTATCTTTTGACCTTTGCCAACAGCTATTTTCGCAAAACCCTGACTGATAGCGATATTGTTTGGACCTATTCGGGCGTACGCCCGCTTTATGACGATGGGGCCAAAAGTGCCAGTGCTGCGACGCGTGATTATGTTTTGAAACTTGATACGTTGGGCGGCGCGCCGATGTTAAATATTTTTGGTGGCAAGATCACCACCTATCGGCGTTTGGCCGAGGCGGCTTTGACCAAAATCGCGGATCATTTCCCGCAGTTGGGCCCAGTTTGGACCGCAGACGCCCCTTTGCCGGGCGGCGATTTTTCCGTGACGGGGTTTGAGGATCTGTTGGCTAAATTACAAGGCGACTTTCCCTTTCTAAGTCCCCTTTTGGCGCGCCGTTTACTGCGCGCTTATGGCACTCAGGCCTATGATCTTTTGCAAGGCGCGCAAGATACCCAAGCGATGGGCCAAGATTTCGGCTTTGGGCTGAGCGCCCGCGAAGTGCTTTGGCTGATGCGCCATGAATTTGTCCGAACGGCCGACGATATTTTATGGCGGCGCAGTAAGCTTGGGTTGCGGCTTTCGCAAGATCAAGGAATTGCGCTCAGTGCCTTCATGTTGAATAATAAGTCAGGCATATCAGCGGCACCCTAGCGCAGTTTTAGGAGGAAGAATGCAGTATATTTTAGCGATCGATCAGGGCACCACCTCAACTCGTGCGATGATCTTTGATGAGGACCTTGGTCTGGTGGCGCAGGCGCAAGTCGAGTTTCCGCAGCATTACCCCGCCAGCGGTTGGGTCGAGCATGACCCGCTGGATCTATGGCAAACCGCCCTTGCAACGTCGCAAGCGGCTCTGGCCAAGGCTGGCATTGATGTGGAGAAAATCGCAGCCATTGGCATCACAAACCAACGCGAAACCACGATTGTGTGGGACAAGGCCACAGGTGCCCCCGTTTATAATGCCATCGTTTGGCAAGATCGACGCACCGATCAGATGTGTAAAGACCTAAGCCAAGCGGGGCTTGCGCCGTTGATTTCAAAGACCACAGGTCTGCGGCTTGACCCTTATTTCTCGGCCACCAAAGTTGCATGGATTTTAGACCGCGATCCGTCCTTGCGCGCGAAAGCCGAGGCGGGCGGGCTTTTGTTCGGCACGGTGGATAGCTGGCTTATTTGGAACCTAACGGGTGGCGCGCGTCATGTGACCGATGCCACCAACGCCGCACGCACCATGCTCTATGATATTCACCAAGGCCAATGGGCGCCTGAGATTTGCAAAAATCTGCGCATTCCCATGGCGATCTTGCCAACCGTGTTAGACTGCGCCGATGCGTTTGGCACCTGTCTGCCCCATTTTTTTGGCCGCTCTATTCCCATCTTGGGGGTCGCGGGCGATCAGCAGGCCGCCACCATCGGGCAGGCCTGTTTTGAGGTGGGGATGCTAAAATCCACCTATGGAACGGGCTGTTTCGCACTTTTGAATACGGGCGATGTGGCTGTCGCGTCGGATCATCAGTTGTTGACGACCATCGCTTATCAATTTGATGGCGTGCCCACCTATGCGCTGGAGGGCTCGATCTTTATTGCAGGGGCAGTTGTGCAATGGCTGCGGGATGGCCTTCGGGTGATTGAAACTGTCGCCCAAACCGATCAAATGGCGGGCCAAGCTGACGCGGGGCATGATGTCATTATCGTACCTGCCTTTACAGGCCTTGGGGCCCCTTATTGGCGCGCCGAATGTCGCGGCGCGATATTCGGGCTTGAACGAAACTCGGGCCCGAATGAGCTGGTAAAAGCTGCGCTTGAAAGTGTGGCCTTTCAAACTCGTGACCTGTTAGAGGCGATGCATGCCGATTGGGGCAGCGGCGTCCAAACCGTCATTCGTGTCGATGGGGGCATGGCCGCGTCAGATTATGCCATGCAGTTCATTTCCGATATTTGCACAGCCGAAGTGGCGCGACCCAAGAACCTTGAGACAACTGCAATGGGTGCGGCTTGGCTTGCGGGGTTTGAGGCGGGGATCTGTCCAGATCGGGCGACATTCGCAAAAAAATGGCGCGCGAAGGCGCATTTTACGCCGAACTTGGCCAAGAACCTAGCCGATCAGCGCTATGAAAAATGGCAAAAAGCCGTTCAGGCCACATTGGGGGCCATTTAAGCCCTCAAATGAAATGGCCCCCAATGTGGGGGCCAAAATGGAGTCTTTTAATGGATTTAGTTTAGATCGCGTGCACGGTCTGCATCGACCATGGCCTGCGCCTTTGTGGTGGCTGAGTTAAATGCATCAAGCACAGCAGGGCCGCCAGCAACATTTGTTTGGAACCAATCCATCACAGGGGCGACAGCCGATTTAAAAGCCGCTTTTTGCGCAGGGGTTGGCACATAGACTTCACCGCCAGCGTCTTTAAAGGCTGCATAGGCTGCGATCTCTTTACGCTTTGGGCTGGCAAAGGTAGCTTGTTGCAAAGCGGCAAAACCGTCTACAACCACTTGTTTTTGCGCGCCAGACAGGCTGGAAAAACGATCTTCGCCCATCCACCAAAAGGCACCCATGTATGAATGGCCATCAAGGGTTATGTATTTCACACCCGCGTCGGTGAATTTCATCGACATAATATCGGTGATGCCATTTGCGGTGCCGTCAACCACTTGTGTTTGTAATGAGGTGAAAAGCTCGGGCCATGCGATCGGGGTTGGGTTTGCACCAAGCGTGGTGGCCAAGAATTGTGGCAAGGCTGCGGGTACCGTGCGCATTTTCATGCCTGCAAGATCGGCGGGCGTCTCAACGCGTTTTTGCGTGTTGGCAAAGTTTCTCCAACCGCCTGTGTTTCCGATCGACATCAGACGAATTTTGTCACCAGAATCTTTCAACGCCATTTCGCGTATTGTTTTAGTGAAGTCGGTCTGTGTCAAAACCGCTTCGGCCACCCGATCGTCAGACATCAAATAGGGCAAGTCCAAAACTTGGATATAGGGGAACAGGCCCGCTGCCCCACCTGAGGTCGAAATATAGATATCAATTGATCCATCGGCCACGCCTGCCAAACATTCGTCGCCTTTGGCGCAAAGCTGCGTGCCAATAAACAGCTCAACTTTGATGGATCCGTTTGAGGCGTTTTCAACATAGTTCTTAAAGACCACCAAACCGTCATAGTCTTCGTCATTTTCATTTGAGTTTGCGGTCGCGCGCAGGGTGATGTCTTGGGCGATTGCCACAGCGGCGCTGCTGACTAAAACGCTTGCTAATAGTAATGACTTTAAGGATATTTTGAACATTTTTCTCTCCCAGTTAAGTTCAATTTAGTGGACGAACCCAAATAATCTTGGAACCGTCAGGCTTATTGCGGGGAAATAGGTGATTAGGAATATAATCAATATTTCCACGGTTAGAAAAGGTAACGTCGCTTTCGCAATCGTCTCAACACGCAGGCCCGACACGGATGATGTGACAAACAGCACCAAACCCATGGGAGGTGTTAACAGGCCAACCGTCAGGTTCACCGCCATGATGATGGCAAAGTGTACTGAGTCGACGCCGATTGACGTAAAAATCGGGCCCAAAATGGGGCCAAGAATGATGATCGCAGGGCCCGCGTCTAAAAACATTCCCACAATTAACAATAGGACATTGATTAAAAACAACAGCACCAGCGGATTGTCCGATAGGCCTAGGATGATAGAGGCTATCAGCTCAGGTGTATGGCTTAGGCTTGCCACTGTCTTAAAGGCCATAGCAGCGCCTACTAACAGCAACACTACAGCAGAGGTCATGCCCGCGCGGGTTAGCACATCAGGGATGTCGGAAAGTTTCAATGTGCGCATCACGAACAGCCCAATAAAGGCAGAGTAAACTACCGCGATGGCCGAGGCCTCGGTTGGGGTGCAAATCCCGCCCAAAATTCCACCCAATATGATTACAGGGGCCAGTAGGGGCCAGATCGCCTTAAGGCTGGCAGTGCCGCGTTGCCCCCAACTTGCGCGCTGTTTGCGGGCGGGAAGCTGATAATGATCGGCCATCAAATGCACCACCGCCATCAAGGCAAGGCCCATCAAAATACCTGGCACGATCCCTGCTAAAAATAGCGCAGCCACACTTTCGCCCATCACATAGGCATAGATAATCATGATTCCCGAAGGGGGAATGATGGGGCCAATAATCGAACTGGCCGCAGTGATGGCCGCTGCGAATTTGCGTTGGTAGCCTTGCTGTTCCATGGCGGGGATCAGCATCGAGCCTAATGCCGACACATCTGCCACTGCCGAGCCCGAAAGCCCAGCAAAAAGCATCGATGATAAAATATTCACATGCGCTAAACCGCCACGCAAATGCCCCACCAGCGCTTCGGAAAATTCAACCAATCGCAAGGTGATGTTGGCGCGGTTCATCACCTCTCCTGCCAGCATGAAGAAGGGAATGGCCATCAGTGGAAAACTGTCCATTCCACTATAGATATTGCGATAAAGCAACGCGATGTCACGTTCTTGGCCGTTCAAAAACAGTAAAATCGCAGGCGCTGCAATCAGCCCGAAAAACACGGGCAGGCCCAAGAACAGCAAGATCAAAAAGAGGGGCAGGAAAAATGACAACATCACTCTGTCCCCACTTCTTCAAGATTGCCAATGTCGTGAAGCGCCTTTTCATAGCCCAGAAGCGTGGCTGCCGTTCGCAAGATTAATTCGCAACTCACGCTCAGCATCAAGGAAAACCCAACCACCAAAGACATCATCATCCAATATTTAGGCATGGACTTCCAATGGAGTTTGGATTGGCTAAAATCCCATGCAGGCATATAAAGACTGTCGGTGGCAAAGCGCCCGCCCAGGCCCGTGGCATCGCTAAAACTCAGTTTAAGACAAAAGCCGATGGTAACTAAACTTAGCACCAGCAAGATAAAATGCAGCCCCAAAGCAGCCATGCGCGGCAAAAGGCGGATCAAAATATTGATTGAAACAAACCCGCCCCGTCTGAGCGCCGAAGGGGCCATAAGCCCCGTCATCCATAGCATCAAAAACCGCGCACCCTCTTCTGGCCATGCCAATGAGGCATCAAGTAAATAGCGGAAAATCACCTGCAACATGATGATAAAGACCATCAAAGCTACCGCCGAGGCGCCTGCCACGCGGCCCGCCCAAAGCAAGGCAGCGTTTAGGCGGCCCCAAAGATTGATGATGGATGAGATCACGGTCATGCCAGCAAGCGCTTTACAAAAGGTTGGTCAGTAACTTCGACGAGTTTGCCCGCATGAAAGACCATAGGCGCGGCACTTTGCGCGGTGACACGCGCAACTTGGCCTAAGATAATACTGTGATCCCCTCCAGTATAGCTGGCGTAAAGGTCGCATTCAAACCGAGCGAGGCACCCTTGCATCAAGGGCACTTCTTGGGCATTTACGCTGTAGTCCAAGGCGCTGAAATTATAGCCATTATATTGAAAGCGTTCGAATAAATAATTGTCATTTGCGCCCAGAATATGAATGGCAAAATGTGGGGCGGTTACAAAATCATCATAGCGACGCGCACTTTTTGCCAACGACCAAAGCACTAAGGGCGGCTCGATCGAAACCGAAGAAAAACTATTTGCAATAAAACCTACAGGCCCTTTAGAACTTGTGGTTGTCACAAGCGTAACCCCCGTTGTAAATTGACCTAAGGCCGCACGAAATCGCTTTTGATGCGCGTCATTTGGAATGAAACTATCTTGTGTTTCGTGTCCTCCATCTGCCATCATGCGACCTCGTGACCAAGGGCTAGGGTATAAAGCTCAAACCAAGTTTGGCGGTCCATAGGCACTTTAACCGCATCTGAAATCGCTGCAATCCGGCCCAAATCATTGGTGCCCAATACGGGCAAAATCTGGGCTGGGTGGTTTAAAAGCCAAGCCACGGCTACCGCACTCCAATCGACATTGGCTTTTTGGCCAATGGCGGTTAGGGCCGAGCGCATAGTGCCGCCGCCTTGGCTTAAAAGTTGCCCCCCTGCCAAGGGCGACCAAGCCATCATCGCGATGCGACGCTCTTGGTGAAACGCCACGTCGCCATTGCTAAAGGGGGCGATTGCCCCAAGGCTAAGTTCAATCTGATTGGTGCAAAGCGTGCTTTTCATCGCTGATTGCAAGAGCGTAAAATCCCAAGGGCGGAAGTTTGATACCCCCACCGCGCGCACTTTGCCCGACTTAACCAAAGCATCTAACGCAGCTCCCGTTTCGTCTGCATCCATCAACGGATCAGGGCGGTGGATCAGCAAAAGATCAATATGCTCAATCGCCATTTCGCGCAACGATGCTTCAACTGAGGCGTTGATATGGGCCTTTGACGTGTCATAATATTTGACGCGCGCCGCCGCATGGCGACCGGCGGGGGCGACAATATCACATTTGGTGATGATTTCGATCTGATCGCGCAAATGTGGCGCGGCTTTTAGGGCGTGCCCTAAAAGCGCTTCGGCCTGATAGCCGCCGTAGATATCGGCCTGATCCATGGTTGTGATACCTTGGGCCAAGCAGGCCTCGATCTTGGCTTGCACATAGTTTGGGCTGGTGTCTTTGTCGTCGCCCAAGCGCCACATTCCATAAACCAACCGTGACAAGGCAACTTGCCCCAAATTAACACGTTCCATCATCGTCTTACTCCAGCGCCAAGGGGGGTGGGGGGCAGTTCGTTTGGCACGCGGCCATAAGCATGGGGTAATGAGCAGGTCTTGATTTGCGGCAATACTTTAGTGCCGAAATGAGCGGCCTCAATTAAATGTGGATAGCCCGAAAAGATAAACGCCCTGATGCCCATTCTTTGATATTCTTCAATCTTGGAAAGGATCTGATCCGTTGATCCCACAAGGGCCGCCCCACAGCCCGAGCGCGCGCGCCCGATGCCCGTCCAAAGATGCGGTTCTACATAGCCGAACTGATCAGCCAATTCTCGTGCTCGTGCTTGATGCGAGACGCCAAGCGAAATGGAATCATGCGCGCGATCACGGATAATTTTGCCATATTCATCATCTAATTTGCTGACCAGATAGTCGGCATATTCCATCGCCTCGGCTTCGGTGTCGCGAACGATCATATGCACGCGCAGCCCGTAATCAAGGGTGCGGCTATGGGTTGCCGCGCGCGCATGCACGTCTTTCATCCGTTGGGCCAGCAGCTCTTTGGTTTCGGGCCACATCAGATATACATCACATTGCGCGCCGCAAAGCTCCAACGCGTCGGGGGAATAGCCGCCAAAATAAAGCAGCGGGCCGCCATTGATCTGATAGGGGCGGGCCGGTTCGGTAGGAACATCTTTAAAATTATAAACTTTGCCTTCATAATTAATTTTATCGCGGGTCCAGGCTTGACGCAAAATTTCAACCACTTCGTGGCTGCGTTGATAGCGAAAGGCCGATGGGGCCACTTCGCCCGGAAAGTCCGAGCTGATGACATTTAGCGTCAAGCGCCCTTTAAGCATATGATCAAGCGTCGCAATTGTGCGCGCCAGCATGATAGGTTGCACCTCACCACAGCGAATGGCCGCTAGGAAATTGATAGCCTCTGTGATGGGCGCACATCCTGCGACAAAAGACAGCGTATCTTGCCCAACCTGATAGGATGAGGGGCAAAGAATGTTGCGAAAGCCCAAATTCTCCGCCTGTTTTACGATATTAGAGCAATGGTCCCAATTAGATTTTAACGCCCCATCAGGCACGCCTAAAAACTGGTAGTCATCTGAACACAAAGCCGAAAACCAGCTTACCTCAGCCGCACCAAGGTCAGGTGACGTAATCGGTACGATGGTCATTGATTCTCTCCCAGTTGTAGTATTTTCTTCTTGCATAGCATTCGAAATGTTATAGATCAATACTGTATCAATTTGGAGTGCGAGAGTAATATCCCATGACCGAGCCGGGCGCTTTACCGCTTTATCAACAAATATCTGAGCTTTTGATCCGCGATATCGCAGCTGGGCGACTAATTGATGGTGAGAAATTAAAGCCCGAACGTGAGATGGCCGGCGATCTGGGTATTGCGGTTGGCACTTTGCGCCAAGCGTTGAAAGAGCTGACCTCAAAGGGCTTGCTTGATCGGGTGCAAGGTTCGGGAAATTATATTCAGGCTAAGGCCGACCCCGCGTCAGTATATGCGATGTTGCGCATTGAACTTGCCACGGGAGGTGGGTTGCCAACGGCGAAAGTTTTGGATGTTGTGCGGCTTGAAAAAGATACAAGCTTGCCCGCCTTTGGCACCAGCCCTTTCGGGTTTCGCATTCGTCGGTTGCGCTTCTTGTCGGGCGTGGTGGCCGCGGTCGAAGAAATTTGGCTAGACGGGCATTTCGCTAAAGAGATTTTGGCCAGCGAACTATCGGAATCGCTTTATCTTTTTTATCGCCAAAAATTGGGTCTTTGGATTGCCCGCGCCCAAGACAGTGTCGGTCAAGGCCCGCTACCTGATTGGGCCCCTCAGGATTTTCCCCATCAGCCCCAAACCCCTTTGCCGCTGATTACCCGCATTAGCTGGGACGCAAATGGCCAAAGCGTTGAGCTGTCAAAAACATGGTATGACCCAACTAACGTGCGCTACGTCGCGCGTCTGAAATAGGATTTTAAGATGAAAGCTGTGCGCTACGGAATTATTGGTTGCGGCATGATGGGCCAAGAGCATTTGCGCAATATTGCCTTGTTGCCAGACGCGGAGGTGGTCGCGATATATGAACCAAACGCTCAGATGCGCGAACGTGCCGCCACCATCGCACCCCAAGCCCAACTCTTTGAAACGCTGCAAGAGGTGGTGTGCCACAAAGATGTCAACTGCCTGTTAATAGTGGCCCCAAATCATTTGCATATCGGTCAACTGGAACAGATTGCTTCCCTGCGCAGTTTGCCAATTTTGGTGGAAAAACCGCTTTTCACCTCGGCCAATGATATTGGCCGTCTTCAGCACTTCAAAGACAGCTATAAGGCCCCAATTTGGGTGGCGATGGAATATCGCTATATGCCCGCCGTCGCCAAATTTATCTCAGAGGTTGCGGGTGCGACGGGAGGTCTTAAGATGTTAAGCATCCGCGAACATCGCTACCCTTTCCTAAAAAAAGTTGGCGACTGGAACCGATTTGAGGGAAAGACTGGCGGCACTTTGGTAGAAAAATGTTGCCATTTTTTTGATTTGATGCGCCTGATTGCGGGGGTCAATCCGGTTCGAATTATGGCTTCGGGGGGGCAAGCGGTAAATCATTTGGATGAGCGGTATGACGGTCAACCCTCGGATATTTGGGACAATGCCTATGTGATTGTTGATTTTGAAAATGGCCTGCGGGCCATGCTCGAACTTTGCATGTTCGCGGACGGTTCACGGTATCAAGAAGAGCTGTCTGCCGTGGGTCCTACGGGGAAACTTGAATGTCTGGTACCAGGGCCTGGGCGGTTTTGGCCCGCGCATTTGGGGCCGGCGCCCGTGGCGCAGGTGATCTATAGCCCCCGCGAACCGGCAGGCCCAAAGGGGATAGATGTGCCTGTTGATGTGGCTCTTTTGCAAGCGGGTGACCATAACGGATCGACCTATTACCAGCATAGACGCTTTTACGATGTGGTCTTGGGCAAAGCCCATGTAGAGGTGACGCTGGATGATGGCTGGTGGGCGGTTGCCATGGGCAAAGCTGCGCAGCTTTCGGCCAAAACTGGCCGCGCCATTTCAGGAACTGAGTTGCAGGCCCTTTGCCCCAAAGATTAGCCCCATAGGCGCTAACGCCAGACAGTTTATAGTAGTTTTAGACCATCGTATTTAGGCTTGAGGGATCATGAAGCCGCGTCAAATTCGACTGGCCCGCTTGGCAGGTCTACATCCACGTGATGCAAAACAGGGGACTGGGCATCCAACAACAAAAGCCCATAACCACCGGGTTCGGCCACGGAAAGACTTGAAGCTCCCGCCCCTAAAATCATGGGCATTTGATGGCAGGGGCTTTTGATCATCGCATGAGAAACACCTTTGAACGAGCTGAATATGGTCCGATGAATATGGCCATTGATCACCATCTGGCACCGGTTCGAGCCCGCGATCATCTCTGCCACTGCAAGGCCATTGCTGAGCTTGATCTCATCCATACCATCAAAACCTGAAGCCAGCATATGGTGATGCGCCAAGACAATCATCGGTTCTTGGCTAACCTCAAGCTGTGCTTGCAGCCAGCTTAAACGCTCTGCGCACATCAAGCCGCTATGCTTGTTTGGGGCATACTCATCCAATGTGTCAAGATATAGGATGCGGGTTGCGCCGAAATCTTGGTGACCGTGTTGAAATGCTTCGCTGTGCTCGGGGAATACCTGCGCAAAGGGTCCGCGGCGATCATGGTTGCCGAGCATTAAGGTTACTGGAAAGGGCTGCGCACTAAGTATTTCTCGCAGAATTACATATTCTGCGTCTGTGCCATGATGGGTCAAATCGCCCATTAAAAACAGATGGCAGGCCTCTGCATGGTGCAGGGTCGCGTGGTCCAAACATCGCCGGAAGCGGCATACTGGGTCCAGGCCCACAATATGTGTGCCTGGCTCAGTGATGTGTAAGTCCGACATCAATATAACTTTGGGGGTCATAGTGGGGTATCCAAGGATTTATGAGGCAACTGCTCTACTTCATTCTGTATCATGCATGAACATTATCGGTGGAGATATTGTATGTATGATGTCAACGAAAAACAGCCCAAATCACTGCTTTAACATCTACCGTCCTTTCCCCCGATAAGAGTGCCATGAATTTTGCAAAACTCTCTTAAAGAGGAACGTTAATGGCAATCAAAAGATACAAGGTTAAGCCAGTGCAGAACCGGGACGAAATTTTCTATCTATTTGGCAAACCAAATTGGATTTGACCAGGCTTTTTGGCGGGCTTGGTCGACGATAGTTACTCGTATCCAAGGAGAGTTGGCAAATCTTTTAAGAGGCACTTCGGTTTTGGTCATAGATTGACCATGAACCGCTAGTGCTGCACATCCATGACCTTGAACAATCACGGCTGTAACAGCTGAGCTTTCCACCCTAACAGCTCCGTCTTCCACCGAAATGTCAAAAAAATCTGGTCCTTGAGTAGAATAAAAAGCACCATTTTTGAGAGCAGCTAAGAGCACTTCGGGACTATTTTCAGTAGCTTTGACCATGACCCATCCACCAAAATGGTCCGGTTCTGTAAAGTGTGCATCGTCAGTGGCTATTAAATTTAAATGCCGCCCAGAACTCAACATCAAGTCAAGCATATGAAATCCGTCGGGTCGGTCACAACCCATTGCGCAGCCGTGATTGTAGACTTCTACGGCATGTGCCATCTTGATTGACATTGCGTCTTCATAGGTCATTCCTGACCATTGTGGATGCGCTATAACAACATAAGCACCCGCAGAAACAGCTCGCTGTGCTAATTCGGCTCCAGTCTCTTGTTCAGTTATAGGCAAAAAACTTGGAGCATTCGGGCGCTTAAAATTCTCTGGTAAACCCACTGCTAAAATGTGCCATAATTCCCCATTGTTCATAGCTCCTGAATGTAATTCCGCACCGATTATAGTGGTGAAACTCTCATCACGAAAAGCTATTGTGTTTGTAATTGGATAGCCATACTGACCTATAAAGTGATCTGTCAGAGCGATAAAGTCATATCCTTCTGCCTTATATCTTCGGCAAACCTCCTGCGGCGTTAAGCATCCATCTGACCTGTCAGAATGGGTATGCAAATTACCGCGCCAAAAACTTCCAGAATTTGTGAAAGCGTTTAATTCCACTCGAGCTGTCATAATAAAACCTGTGTTATTTAATGTGAGGTTTTAGTTAAAGTTCATTATTAATAAAAATATTTTTAATTTATTATTTATAAAAAATTCGCAATCCTAATGCTTTGCGATGCGTTGGGCCAAAATACAGAGCAATTCAAACATAATGGTTACTCCCAGAAAGGCAGTTCCGCCCGAAGTATCAAATGGCGGGGACACTTCTACCATGTCGGCGCCAACAATATTTAGGTCCTTGAGGGCTCTGACCACTTCTATAGCTTGAAAACTATTCGGGCCACCAATTTCGGGCGTCCCAGTTCCTGGAGCGAAAGTTGGGTCAACAAAGTCAATATCGTAACTTACATAAATTTCTTTCTGGCCAACAATTTCTCGAGCTTGTTGCATCACGTCTGACAGTCCGCGAGCATGAAATTCCTCAATACCGATTATCGTTATGCCGACAGATTTTGCGAAGTCGCGATCTTCAAAATCGTATGCAGATCCACGTATCCCAATCATGCATACATGTTTGGGATCAAGTAAACCTTCTTCTACCGCTCGCCTAAATGGAGTTCCATGCGTGTACATAGTGCCACCAAAGTAACTATGAAAAAGATCCGTATGGCTGTCAAAATGGATCATTCCCAGTGGGCGATCTTTGGCGAGGGCCCTAAGTATTGGCAAACTACAAAGGTGATCGCCGCCTGCGGTTAAAGGTATTATCCCAAGTTCCCGTATCTTCGTATAAAACTCGGTTATTCGTTTCATGGTGTCTTGCAGGTCCGCGGGGTTTGGACCCACATCACCCAAATCTGCACAATTAACCAACTCAAATGGTCTCACTCTCGTCGCACCATTTTCAGCACGTATCATGGTTGAAAAATCACGTAATTGGCGCGGTCCGTGGCGCGGGCCCGGGCGATTAGTGGTTCCACCATCCCATGGCGTGCCAATTAGTCCAATCTGAACTTCGGCAATTTTTGGATTATTCATGTTAATATGAGGTAGCCGCATGAATGTAGCAACACCTGCATATCTTGGCAGGTCAAAGCCAGAAATGGGATGAAAGAAGGGATCGGACATATACGTATTCCAAATATTGCTTCGATTGAAAGGATCTTACGAGAGCTCAGTTGAATTTGGCAATCTTTAAATAAAATTAGCAACAATTATGCCCTTATACTTTTTAGTAAGATAACTGGGAAGCCCATAGTAATAGGCGTTTGATTTTTTTCTTGACTCTTTGATCGGTAAAATCTGTAGATATGTCATAAAATAATTATACTTTTGTCATTACCTGAGCCCGATGTTTACATTTTTCAAATTAAAAAAATCATTAAGGAGTACATTGCAATGATCACAAAAAATAAATTGAATAGACGTAGTTTTCTTAAAACCTCCGCCATCGGCGTCGGAAGTATGGCTGCACCTTCAATAATTTCGTTTAAAGCGCTGGCCTCGTCTGGCGAGTTGAACTTGATGAATTGGTCTGACGAATTTATGGGGGATGTCATCCCAGACTTTGAAAAGGCTACTGGCATTGTGGTTAATCAAACCCCTTTCTCACAAAATGAAGAGCAAATCAACAAATTGCAAGCTACGGGTGGTGAAGGTTTTGATTTGATCTCTCCAACCGTGAATAGAGCGCCTCAGTACCGTGATTTAGACGTCATTGCACCGTATGACATGGGGCGCCTAAAAAACGTAGGTAATTTAATAGGTTCCATGGTTAAGGCTTCTGAGGATCTTTGGACTTGGGGCGGCGGTTTAAACCACCTTCCACACTGCTGGGGTTCGGAAGCTATTTCTTATAGGACAGATCTTTATAAGGGGGATCCAAGCCAGATTTCGTACGGATCAATGTGGGATGAAGGCGTAAAAGGGCATGTCCAAGGCCGTCCGCACTCCTTCCTACTTTCGATTGGCCTTTGGTGGGACGCTTCGGGTAAAATGGCTTCGAACCGTATGCTTGACGGATATAAAGACGAAGACAGTTTCAAAAAAGTTTGGGACCCTATATTAGCTTTTGCAATAGAAAATAAGGCATTTGTTAAGCAATTTTGGGACTCAGCAGATAGTACTAAATCTGGATTAATGGAAAATGATGTGCATATTGGACTTACCTGGGATGGCCCTGCACTGAGCCTGAAAAAAGATGGTAAGCCAGTGAATTATGTCGCCCCAATTGAAGGCGCCATCACATGGATCGACGGTTTGTCGTTGATGAAATCAGCGCAAAATGTTGATGCTGCCTATGAGTTTTTAAACTACTTACACACACCAGAAGTTTCTGCAAAGTTTTCGGAAGCGGCAGGTTACAACCCAGTCGTCGTTGGGGCAGACCAATTCACTTCCGATGTTTTCAAGAAAAATTTCCAAGAGGCATTTTCTGGTGACGCTTTGTCTAAACTTTGGGCCTGGCCACCAGAACCAACTTGGTATGCTGAAATTCGCAGCCAGTACGCTGACAAATTTAAAGCGGCATAATAATCTAAAGGCTAGGTCGGCGAAGCTGGCTTAGCCTTTGCGCCAATAAAACACATAATTGATTTTAAGAAATCTACATCATTTATGAGTTGGGGCGCTGTCAAATGCTAAATAATAATTTATGGATAATCGGTTAGTAGATGAATGCCAGCGTACAATTAGAAGACCTGTCGGTTAGGTTCGGTGACTTTACGGCGGTAAGTAATGTTAACCTAAATATCGATGGGGGCGAGTTCTTTTCGTTTTTGGGCCCTTCCGGATGTGGAAAGACTACAGTTTTACGAACAATTTCAGGATTTTTGGCTCCATCTACAGGGCGAGTCACTATTTCGGGAACAGATATGGTGGGCATTGGCCCAAATAATCGTCCCACAGCTTTAATTTTTCAAAATCTCGCCCTGTTCCCATTAATGACTGTCAGCGAAAATATTGCCTATGGGCTGCGAATTCAGGGTTTTTCTCTTACTGAGAGGACCAAAAAGGCAGATGAGCTTTTAGAGCTTGTAGCTCTTAATGGGATGGGAACCAAACTGATTAGTGAACTTTCCGGCGGTCAAAAACAACGAGTGGCGATAGCACGGGCCTTGGCGGTGCAACCCAAGGTTCTGCTTCTTGATGAGCCGTTATCCGCGCTTGACCTCAAACTGCGCCAGCATATGCGTACAGAATTGCGGGCCATTCAACAACAAGTAGGCATTACATTTATTTATATTACCCATGATCAAGGCGAGGCCTTGACTATGTCGGATCGCATTGCCGTGATGAGTGATGGGGTCGTATTGCAGGTAGGCGATGGCCGAGCCATCTATGATAACCCCACTTCGGCCTTTGTGGCTTCATTCGTCGGCGAAAATAACGCATTTTCAGGCAGAGTTACGAGGATCGACGGCAACTTGGCTCAAATTGAGACCTCAACTGGAAACTTAGTTGGGCGCAATCCTAAAGGGCTTAGTATAGGTGATAAGGCCATTTTGTTTGTACGGCCAGAAAACTTAAATTTTGGCCAAACCTTAGGTAGTGTAGAATTCGAGGCTAAGTTCAACTCTGCCGCTTTTGAAGGCAATGCAACCCATATTCACCTGATGGGCGCGCATGGGGGCGAAATAACAGTAACCCTAAGTCGTAGCGACGACTTTAATGTTCCGGCCAAGGGGACAAGCCTAAAGCTGTCATACCAACCTGCGCTTGGTTTGATTTTAGCTGAGGGGGCGCTTGCCAGTGACTAGCAGATCTTTCATCTTTCTAGTCCCACTTTTGATCATTGGCTTGATGCTGCTTCTAAGTTATTTAGAACGACGCAAAAGCACAGACCCAAATACTAAGGGCTATTTCGAAAAAAACGGCAAGGCTCTGGGTACTTTCTTTATATGTGCTGTAGGATTTTGGATGATCCTTTTGATCATTCTACCCTATCTTTATATGGTCATCGAAAGTTTTCACCCCAAGCTTCCTATGAAGCTGCGTGGTGGGCCAACTGATCTTGTAACTTTAGATCAATATAAATCGTTCTTTATTGAACCCAGTTCCGGCGACTGGAATACCACACATTTCTGGGCTTTCTTTTATACAATCATCGTGTCTATTTCGGTTACTTTTTTTAACTTTGCTATTTGCTATCCAGTGGCCTTTTATCTGGCACAATCTGGCAAAAAAATGAATGTTCGCTTTTTGATGTTAGCTCTCGTTGTGCCCTATTGGGTGAACGAAATTTTACGTGCTTTTTCACTTAGACTTTTGTTGACTTCAAAAGGTGTGATCAACCAGGTTTTGTTGGCCATGGGCCTAATAGACTCTCCCATTGATTTTCTTGGCCTAAATATTGGACTTTATGTGGGTCTATCGTATGCTTACCTTCTGATCATGATGTTTCCGCTTTATAATGCCATCGAAAGTCTTGATAAATATCAGATAGAGGCGGCGTATGATCTGGGTGCACCAAGGTGGAAAATTCACCGGGACATTGTCATCCCGTATTCAAAACCAGGCATCGCTTCCGGTTGCACAATGGTTTTTATGCTCTGTGCTGGATCGCTTGCCGCGCCGCAATTTTTGGGTGGGCCAAGTACTTTGTGGTTTACTTCGATTGTTTATGATTTTTTCTTCCAGTCGTTTAATTGGCCACGTGGGGCTGCATACGCCTTTTTACTTTTGTCGGCGTGTGTCGCTTTTGTGATGATTACGCTTCGTATTTTTAAAGTTTCTCTGGGGGAGTCCATAAAGTGAACTCTCATATAATATCTAGAGCCATGATTGGGTTTTATATTCTGATTTTTTTGACTTACTTGTTTGGGCCGTTAATTCTTATGGGGGTTACAGCTTTCAATACCCCCTCTTATCCGCAGGCCTTTCCGTTTGAAGGATTTACCTTGGAGTGGTTTGTTAAACTGTGGAACCACCGTGCCATGATGACGGGACTTAAAAACTCCTTCGTTATCGGCGTCGGAGTGGTATTTATTTCCGTGCCCGTGGGCCTAGCTGCAGCCGTTATTATGAGCCAGATTAGCACAAAATTGCGTGGGATTTATTATTTAGTCGCCGTTTCACCTTTACTAACCCCCGGAGTAATAATAGGAATTTCGACTGTAATCTTTTGGAAAGACATGATGGGCATGTCAGTGTTCACCAAGACCACCTTTTACAAAGGCACGATACTTACTATTCTAGGGCAATCAAGCTTCGTGTCCGCCTATTGTTTGTTGATTATCTCAGCGCGACTGCAACGTTTTGACAAGGCACTTGAAGAAGCCGCCCTTGACCTTGGTGCGTCATTCTCTCAAGTTTTTTGGCATATTTTGGTTCCTTTTTTGCGCCCCGCTCTTTTTTCCGCGGGAATTATCGCATTTTTAATGTCGTTTGAAAATTACAACACGACCACCTTTTCTATCTTGGCCGATAAAACTTTGGTAACTGTCCTCGCGGGTGAGGCCCGTCAGGGTACAACACCAGCTCTTTCTGCATTGGCAGTGGTAATTATTGGTACCTCAATTTTAGGGGCTGTGTTTTTCGAAATTTATAAACGGCGAGAACAAAAAGTCAAAAATCAGGAAGCCGCCTAACCACGTCCCTCAACTTACGACTTACTTTTTTGTCAAGTCCTATAGTCCATTTGGAGACTGCAATTATGGAAGATAAATATGCTAAGTCTATGATGGACAACCTTTATTGGTGGGGAATTCCAACTTTGTTTCGTTGTGAAAATAGTGAAGCTGAGGGAAATGATATTGCTTTGATAGGTGTACCCCACTCAACTGGAAATGGTTCGACAGAACGTGATCAACATTTAGGCCCTAGAGCACTGCGCAATGTTTCTAGTGTGGGCAGGCGTGCTCATCTTGGATTCGGCATCGACCCTTGGAGCAGTGCGCGAATCGTTGACGTCGGAGATGTCGCTTTTCCCAAGGCCAATGACAATGAAGACTGCATCGAACGCATTACCAATTTTTATCAGAAAATTGATAGTAACAGAGTGCGCCCGGTATCGATCGGTGGTGATCACTCTATTACCGGGGGTATATTAGAAGGTCTTGGATGCGGGCATCTTAGCGAGGGATTGCCCATATCTTTACTGCATCTTGATGCGCATACAGATGTTTTTACTAAAGTTGATCATTTTCTGGGCGCAAAAAAATCTGCAGCTCATTGGGGCGCATATCTAGTCGACCATGGCAAGGTCGATCCTAAGTCTTCGATGCAAGTTGGCTTGCGTGGTCATCCTCGCACCTTGGATTGGCTTCAACCTTCTTATGACTACGGTTACAATGTCGTTACGATGAAGGAATTTCGCGCTGCAGGATTAGAAGTAATATGCCGACAAATCCGTGAAACACTGCAAGGAAAACCTGTTTACATTACTTTTGACTTAGACTGCTTAGATCCCAGCATTGCGCCTGGGGTTTCTAATATAGAGGCTGGAGAAAAAGGTTTTGATATTGATGAGGCGATTTCTCTGCTTCATTCTGTTCGGGGTTTGAATATTATTGGTGGAGATATTGTATGCATGATGCCAACGAAAGACAGCCCCAATCAAATTACTGCATTAACAGCTACCTCTATAATGTTTGAAATGATTTCAATGATTGCCGAAAATTCCGCGCTGCGGATGAAAAGTTAAGCCTTTAAAGACGAGTAAATACTACACCAATTAGCTCCAATAAAGTAGTGAGTACTTTGAAAAGGGGATGTTTTTTCTCTCAAAAAAACCAAACTCCTAAAACGGAATAAAGATTGAAAGCTCTCATACCTGCACTAACGAGAGCGATGGGTGCTTTCGTCATTTTTCCAATAAAGCTGTACAGGTGACGTAAACATCTGCTGATTTAAAG
>ENA-UOXV01000257-UOXV01000257.1-marine-metagenome-genome-assembly--contig:-NODE-257-length-72623-cov-40.052447_pt1 | contig 72623 bp, 70 predicted proteins | sample MGYA00238165_ERZ766961 | MGnify/ENA primary metagenome ERZ766961 (study PRJEB28924, sample SAMN03173240) | marine metagenome | biome: Marine; feature: Water; material: Subsurface seawater | place: North...
TTATTAAATTACTAATAGCTTGTCTAATTTGCTTATCATCTCCCATAATTAAAGCGGATGGGATAATATTGTCTACTGTGATTGTTATATTATCAAATGAAGTAACTAATGGTGTTATATATTCATTTATGACTTTTGTTATATTTATAATTTTTAGTTTAGGAGAAGGCATTCTAGCAAATGATGAAAATTCATTAACTAAATGATGTATGTCATCAACTTGACGATTTATCATATTAAGAGATTGTTCAAATTTTTTTTTATCCAAATTTTTATTACTATTTAAAAGATTTATTAATCTTTCAGATGCTAAGCGTATAGGAGTTAATGGGTTTTTTATTTCATGTGCTATTCGTCTTGCTATATCTGACCATGCTCCCATTTTTTGGGCCGCTATTAGTGAAGTAATGTCATCAAATGTAAGTACATAACCTAAAATTAAATTATCTGATTTTTGAACAACAATCCTTGTTATTAAATTTAAAACTTTATCTTCTTTAATTATCTGGATCTTATCTTCAACTACATCATCTCTAGTTTTTAATAAATGTTTTATTAAATCAGAAAATTCAGGAACAACTTCTATTAATGGTTTACCATAACTGTTTTCAATTGATATATTTAGTATTTTAGATGCAGTCAAATTAGGTAAATTTATTTTAAGATCTTTATCTAAACCTATTACACCTGAGTAAACTCCAGACAATACAGATTCAGAAAATTTCCTTCTCTTATCTAACTGATCATTAGCAAGCTCTAGATCTAATCTATTTGTTTTTAAATCTAAAATCATTTTATTAAACGCTTGGCCAAGTCTTTTTAATTCATTAATATTTATATTGTTTAAAACTTGATTAGTAATTTTATAATTAAGGTTACCACTTCCTACTTCCTCTGCAGCACCTATTAATGAACCTATAGGCCCCACTAATTTATTGGCTATATTTAAACCAATTACCATAGCAATTAATAAAATAAATATTGTTAAGAGGATAAATAATAAAACAAATGATATTTTAAAATCAAATTGCTCTAGTTCTATAGATTGATAATCAGAAACGGCAATAGAAGTACTTTCAATAGCATTTAAGACTTTTTCGTCAACAAACCTAGTTATTAATAAATAAGCATCAATATATTGAGATAATTTTAAAAATGCTCTCATTTTATTTGAATCATCTTCTTTAGCTATGATTATCTCACCTTGGTTTGATTTATTATAATAATTTTGAGAAATTTCTGTATACGTATACTCAAAAACAAAACCTGAAGAGGCTAAAACATTACCTATGGAATCGATAATGACAGCTTCAGATAAATTATGTTTAAGTGTATAATTATTTAAGTATTTATTAAATTTTTGTTTATCAGATGATAAAATATTTGCATTTACATTTAAAACATTAGCCAATTCAAGAATATCACCTCTCATTGCATTTTGATGTTCAAGCAAGTATTTATTTGCAACTTCAACTGATTGAGCAATAGCCGTTGAAATTTTTTTATTAAACCAACCATTTAAAGTTGTATCAAAAATAAATACTGCAAATAAAGCAATAACAATTGTTGGAGTTAAAGCAATTATTGAGAAAGTAAATAATATTTTTTTTTGAAGTTCTAAACCAGCTTTTTTACTTTTAATATCATTAAAAAAAACTGAAATGTTTTTAAAAAATATATAAAAACACACAGATAACATTATTGTAATAAAAAATAAAACTAATAGATAAATATTAAAATAATTATCTACAAAGTCGAAACTCCGAAGAAAACTATGTAATAATAATAATAGTAAAAAAGATAAAATAAGTGATAAGGGGTATAATTTTTGTTTAAAAATATTAATAATTAAAAAATACATATTAAAATCCAATAAAAACAAATTTTAATATAAAGCAAATAAGTAAAATAATACATATCTTTAAAGTTTTCTTTTTTTTATAACCTCAATCCCATAATTATTAATTTTTGTTCTTAATGTATTTCTGTTAAAACCCAGACATTTAGAAGCTTTAATTTGATTGCCTCTAAATAATTTCAAAGTCGATTCAATTAGTGGTTTTTCAATTTTTGAAATAAAACTAGAATGTAAATTATCAATGTTTAGGTTTTCATCAAAATTTTTAAAATATTTACTTAAATATTTTTTGAAATAGATTTCCAAGTTATCTTCTTCAGTTTCATCAATAAATAACCTATCCTCGGAGATAACTTCTTTTATTAAAGATGTTTGGATTTCTTCAGATGATGATAATAAGCATATACGTTCTATTACATTTTTTAATTCTCTTATATTACCAGGCCATGAATGTTCTTTTAATAAATTCATACCTTCATGGGTAATGAATTTATGTATGTTTTTATCAGAAGAATATTTATTTAAAAAAGATATAGTTAAGTCTGAAATATCTTCAAACCTATCTTTTAATGAGGGAATTTTTATAGGCACAACATTAAGTCTGTAAAACAAATCCTCTCTAAATAAACCTTTTTCCACTTCATTAAAAATATTCTTCTTTGTTAATGCAATAATTCTAGGTTTTATAAAATCATTAGTTTTTTCTAAATAAGGTGAAAAATCTTCTTCTATAAAATCTAATAAATTTTTTTGTTGCTGTAATGATGATTCACTAACGTTTCTTATAAGTATTGAACATGCATTTAGACATGCAAATGATTGGGTATCTTTATTTTGATGTTTTTGAATGTTTTGTAATAGATTATCTAACGAATAATCATTAAATACATCCATATTTAGATTTAAAAACAATTTATTATTAATAGAGCTTAAGTCATGGATTGATTTTGCAATCAATTTTTTTCCTGTTCCACTTTCTCCTAATATTAATAAATTTAAGTTAGTGTTAACTAATCTAGATATTAGCTTATAAATTTCCTGCATGGCCATAGATTTACCAACTACAGGACCAGAATCATAAATATTTTTTGGTAAAGTAATTTTATCTTTAATTTCAATATTATTATGTTCTGAAAAAGTATTTGATACTAGGTTTAATAATTCATCTAAGTCAAACGGCTTTGGTAAGTATTCAAATGCTCCTTTTTTTTTTGCTCTAACTGCAGTTAAAAGAGTAGTTCTTGCTGACATAACAATAATTTTTAATTTAGGTTTCATATGTTGAAGTTTTGGTAAAACGTCCAAAGCATCACCATCTGGTAATCCTACGTCAGTTATAAGTATATCAGCAAAATCAGATTCTACTAAACGTCTCATACCAGCAGCAGTGCCACTCGATTTTACATTATAACCAGCCCTTGTTAAAGCTGTTGAAATAACAACTCTTATACTTCTATCATCGTCTACAACTATAATGTTTTTTAAGTTTTTAGATTGCACAATAATTACCTAAATTATTTATTTTTTTTTAATGGAAAGTTAATAATAAAATTTGTTAACCCCGGCGATGACATCACATCGATAACAGCTCCCATGTCATTAAGTCCACTCGCAACTATAGATAAACCTAATCCCTTACCTTCTTTTTTAGATGAGATGAAAGGATCAAAAATATTTGGAAGTAAAGATTTAGTAATACCTGTACCATAATCTATAATTTCAATTTGTAATGGAAGACTTGAAGGAATTTCTTCATGAGAAAAAGATATTTTTTTATCTGAGTTAAAACTAGTTTTAATTTTTATTTTGTCGGTATTTGAAGCGGCCTCACAAGCATTTTTTAATAAATTAAGAAAAATTTGAATTAGAAGGTCTTTATTAGCATAGATGTGTGGAAGAGAAGGATCAAAAGACTCTATATATTTAATGTTTGAGCCAAAACTATTTTGTGCAACACGTTTACAATGGTTTAAAATTTCATGAACATTCAAAAATTCTTGGTCTTTAATTACATCGTTATTGTTTATTTGTTCCATTCTATTTAACAATGAGACAATGCGATCGCTTTCAATATTTATAAGAGAAGTTAACTCTTTAACATTTTTATCGCTATTTAAGTCACTCTCTATTAATTGAGAAGCACCTTTTATACCAGCAAGTGGGTTTTTTAATTCATGCATTAACATATCAACCATAGAAGAAAATGATTTAGATATTTTTGAATTTATTCTTTGTGATTGAAACATCTCAGATACTGTGAGTTCACTTAATTGAAAAATTATTTGATTACTATCGAACGATAGTGGAACTATATGAGCTCTCACCTTCCTGTTAGGAAAATTGATATTGCTAAAATCCAAACTTTCTTCAGTTAAGCCTTGCTTAGATTTTCTTACTCTTTTTAATAGGATACTAACTGGTGAATCTTCTGGTATTAAATTATATAGAGAAGACCCAATAATTAAGTTTGCACTATGCCCAAAAAATTCTTCGCCAATTGAATTTATATAAACAACATCATTATTCTTGTTTACTAAAAAAACTGGAGTTCTAAGTTCATTTAAAATACTATTAATCATAAAAATATAAATCTTATTAAATATGTTTTAATTATAATAAATATGACTAAAATTTATACAATAATTTCAATTTATGAAGTTTATTGTAATTCATGCCTAATTATTAACCATTATCGGAGTTAATATTGAATATTAAAGTTGAAAACGTAACTGTAATTTTATTAGCAGGTGGTACGGGCAATAGATTTGGCTCTAAAACAAGCAAACAATTGATAAATATTAATAATGAGACATTAGTAGAGTTTTGCATTAAAAATTTAAAAGAAAAAATAAACAAAATTAAAATATTAATCGTATCTAATAGCAAAGATTTTAATTCAATTAAGGAAATTGCTACTAAACATAATCTATTGGATCCAATTATTGGAGGTAAAAATAGACATGAAAGCGTTTACAGAGGACTTGTTTCATTAAAACAATCACCACCTAAATTTGTTTTAGTACATGATTCTGCCAGACCATTTGTATCAAGAAAAGTGATAAATGATTTGTTAAACGAAGCAAATAAAAACAGTACTTGTGTGATCCCAGTATTACCCTTAAGTGACTCTTTAAGGACAGTAAATAAAAATGAAATTACAAAAGTAGAGAGCAGAAAAAATAAATTTTTGGTGCAAACACCTCAATTATGCAATTATAAGAAGTTATTAATAGCACATGATAATACCACGCAGATCTATGATGATGAAAGTTCTCTTTTAATGAGTACAGGATCAAAAATAACGACAGTAGAAGGTGACCCAAGGATTTTAAAAATTACTTATGAAAATGATTTTAAATTATTGAAACCCTATTTAACCAATAATATTAAATATATTACGATGATTGGTAATGGATTTGATATTCATAGGTTTGACTTAAAAAAAGATAATATTAAAAATTTTGTTACATTAGGAGGAATTAATATTCCCAACACAAACTCCCTTATTGGTCATTCTGACGCAGATGTTTTATTACATGCTATAACAGACAGTATATTAGGAGTTGTTAATGAAGGTGATATTGGTGAACTTTTTCCTCCTTCAGATTTAAAATGGAAAAATAGCGATAGCACAACTTTTCTAATACATGCATCTAAGCTTTTAAACAAAAAAAACGGTAAGATTAATAATATAGATGCAGTTATAGTATGCGAAAAACCTAAAATTTCAGATTACTCAGATTTGATGAAAAAAAATATTGCTGGAATATTAAATATAAATCCTAAGAGAATTAGCATTAAGGGTAAAACTTCTGAGAGTATTGGGTTTATCGGTCGACAAGAAGGCATAGCTGCAATGGTAAACACATCTATAAGAATGATTGATGATATATTAGATGATTAGTAAGAGTAATATATTAATATTTTTAGCTAAAATTGCTGAAGTGTATCCAATTGGTATTGTTAAATATGCACCTGGAACTTTTGCATCTTTTATAGCTGTAATTATAGGATTTAACTTAATAACAAGTTTAGGTGTTTTAAATTTTTTATTTATTACTTGTTCAATAATATTGTTAGGCTATTTTTTCTGTGAAATCCACATAAAGGTATATAAAAAAAAAGATCCCAAAGAAATTGTAATAGATGAGTTTGGAGGACAATTTATTGTTTTGTTTGCTACTATTCAATCTGAAAATATATTTTATAACTATTTGTCACTTACATTATCATTTTTGTTGTTTAGATTTTTTGATATTACCAAAATTGGACCAATCAAAAAATTTGAATCATTACCAGGCGGCCTTGGTATTATGGCTGACGATGTAATTGCAGGGTTATGTGCATTTCTTGTTCAATGTGCTATTTTGACTTCACTTAACCAGCAAATTTTAATTAAAACATTATGAGTTTAGGATGTGGAATAAAATAAACAAAGAATCAGAATTTTTATTTAATCAATGCACACAAAAAAATATCAATGTAACTGCAGCTGAAAGTTGTACCGGTGGTATGATAGCATCATCCATAGTGTCTATTAATGGCTCTAGTAACATTTTTAAATCTAGCATAGTTACTTATTCAAATTCTATGAAATCAAAGTTATTAAACATTCCATTAAGTATAATTGAAACAAATGGTGCTGTTAGCGAACAAACTGCATACCATATGGCATTAAACGTGTTGTCATTAATGAAAGCAGATATATCTATTGCAGTTACTGGTATTGCAGGTCCAACGGGCGGGAGTATTAATAAACCAGTCGGTTTAGTATGGATAGCAATAGGTACTAAACTAAAAGTATTTCAAAAAAAATATCTACTTAATGGAAACAGACTTGAAATAAGACAAAAAACCACACTAGAAAGTTTAAAGTTTGCTAATAAAATTATAAATGATTACATTTAGTTGTATTGTATAAATAATTTGCTCTGTTTTCAAAAGCCTTAACCATTTTTTTAACGGCCTCTGAGAATAAAGATTCCATAACTGTTTGTAGAAAAATAGATTTAAACTTAAATTCAACCATAAATTCAATTTCGCACCCGGCACTATTCTCCTTAAATAACCAGTAATTATAGAGATATTCAAATGGCCCATCTTTATAATTTACAATTATTTTGTAATTATTTGGGTCAAGTAATATTTGGGAAGAATAAACCTCTTTATAAATCTTGAAGCCTATAATTAAATCTGCGTCAAATTCATTTTGAAGCAAATTTTTTACCCTAGCGCCTAAACACCAAGGTAAAAATTCTGGATATTTCTTTACGTCAGATACAAGATTATATAAATTTTGAGGTGTATGATTAATTATACGTTTTTCTTCATGCTTCATTAATTAACAATCTCTGAAACCTTCGAATTAAATTTTAAATACCTTGCCTCTTTTAATCTTTCAAAATCTTCACTTGCATGAAAGCTACTTCTTGTCAGTGGTGATGACGACACAACTAAAAAACCTTTAGAAAGAGCGGTTTTTTTATATAAAGCAAATTCACTTGGATCAACAAACCTATCAACTTTATGATGCTTAATAGTGGGTTGTAAATATTGGCCAATAGTCAAAAAATCTATGTTTGCTGACCTCATATCATCCATTACTTGGAAAACTTCACTTTTATCTTCCCCTAACCCAACCATAATGCCTGATTTAGTAAAAATTTTAGGATCTATGTCTTTAACTTTAGATAATAAATTTAAAGAATGGAAATATCTGGCTCCTGGTCTGACTGAGGTGTATAGCCTAGGTACTGTTTCAAGGTTATGGTTAAAAACATCTGGCTTTGCCTCAATAACTTTTTCTAATGCACCATCTTTTCGAAGAAAATCAGGTGTTAAAATCTCAATGGATGTATTTGGAGACAAGCTTTTAATATCTTTGATTGTATTTACAAAATGTTCAGCTCCCCCATCATCTAGATCGTCTCTATCAACAGAAGTGATAACTACATGGTTTAAATTTAACTTGGCTACTGATTGAGCCACTCTGAAAGGTTCAGTCAAATCAAGCCCCTTAGGCTTACCTGTTGCAACATTACAAAATGAGCATGCTCTAGTACAAGTATCCCCCATAATCATCATTGTAGCATGTTTTTTTGACCAGCAATTACCTATATTAGGACAGCTTGCCTCTTCACATACTGTAACAATACCTAAATCGTCTAACAAACCTTTGGTTTCATCAAATATTTTTCCAATAGGTGCCCTAACTTTTAACCAACTTGGTTTAGAAGGTGAGATATTATCAGGCTTATTAATTTTTTCTGGATGCCTTATATTTTTTTTTTCATTTAAATTCTTTAACATTGCAATCTTCTACAGAGACTTAATAATGTATAGCTTGATTGTATGCATCTAATACCGATTCGTGCATACCTTCGGATAACGTAGGATGAGGAAAAACAGTATGCATCAATTCATGTTCTGTGGTTTCTAATTTTTTAGCTATTGAAAAACCTTGAATTAATTCAGTTACTTCTGGCCCAACCATATGCGCTCCAATTAACTCACCATTGTCATCATTAAATATGGTCTTAATTAGTCCTTCAGAATCTCCTAACGCAATTGCCTTACCATTTCCAACAAAAGGAAATTTACCTACTTTAATATTTAATTTTTGAAGATTGGCTTTTTTTTCTGTTAATCCAATAGATGCAACTTGAGGTCTGCAATAAGTACATCCTGGTATTGATGATTTATCAATAGGGTTAAGATTTTTGTGACCAGCAATTTTTTCTACACATAAAACTCCCTCATGACTAGCTTTATGAGCTAGCCACGGACCTTCTGTAACATCTCCTATTGCGAATATACCTTTTTCATCCGTTTCAAGCCATTCATTTGTAATGATGTGACCTTTATCAATTTTAATATTAAATTTTTCTAAACCTAAATTTTCAGTATTTGCTATAATTCCAATAGCTAAGATTAATTTCTCAGAAGTTATAGTTTCAATTTTACCATCACATATAATTTCAGCAGAAACGTTTTTATCAAACGTTTCAACTGACTTAAGGGTAGTATTTGTTTTTATATTTATTCCTCTTTTAACGAAATTAGTCTCAACTATTTTTGATATATCTTCATCTTCATTAGGCAGAATTGATGGAAGCGCTTCTACTACAGTTACCATAACGCCTAAATCATTATAAAAAGATGCGAATTCCATACCTATAGCACCTGAACCAATTATAATCATTGATTTTGGTAACTTTTTAGGTATCATCGCAGATTTATAATCCCAAATATTTTTACCATCAGATGATACAAAAGGTAGATTTCTTGATCTAGCGCCAGTGGCAATTATAACATTTTTTGATGTCATTAAAATATCTTTACCTTTAGCCTTAATTTTAACCGTTTTTAAGTCTGAAGACCCTTTAACTAAATGTGCAAAACCTTCAAAAACTTTTACTTTATTTTTTTTCAAAAGATGACTAATACCAGCTGATAATTGAGAAGCTACTTTTCTGGAGCGCTTGGTTATTTTATCTATATCCATTTTAATATTAGAAACAGAAAAACCAAATTCATCAACATTATCCAACATATGTTTAATTTCACTAGCTCTTAAAAGAGCTTTTGTTGGAATACAACCCCAATTTAGACAAATACCACCCAAATGCTTGTCTTCAATTAAAGCAACTGACATTCCCAATTGAGATGCTCTAATAGCAGCCACATAACCGCCGGGGCCACCACCAATAACTATAATATCATAATCACTATTAGACATAAATATTTCCTATAACAACATTAAGGATGGGTTTTCAATAAAGTCTTTAAAAACTGATAAAAACTGTGCCCCTACAGCACCATCTACAACTCTGTGATCACATGATAAAGTCACAGTCATAATACTAGCTATAGTTAATTGATCATTGATAACTATTGGCCTCTTTTCACCTGAGCCAACAGCTAATATTGCTCCCTGAGGAGGGTTAATTACTGCTGAAAACTCTTTAATTCCATACATACCCAAATTTGATATTGAAAAACTACCTCCAACATATTCCTCTGGTAATAATTTTCCATCTTTAGCTTTATTAGCAAGAAGCTTCATGTCCTCAGATATTTCCAAAAGGCCTTTTGATTGAACATCTTTTATAATAGGTGTAATTAAACCACCATCAATTGCAACAGCAACAGATATGTCAGTATTATTAAAATATCTAGTATTTTCATTTTCCCAGCTAGCATTGGCTTTAGGAACTTTAATTAATGAAGAACTAGCAGCTTTAATTATCATATCGTTAACTGAAATTTTATACTTATCATTAGATTTTAAATTTATCATACTCCTAATTTTCAGAAGTTGATCTATATTACAATCTAAAGAAAGATAAAAATGTGGAGCCTCGTTTTTTGACTTAACTAAGCGTTCAGCTATAGTTTTTCTCATAGAACTGTTTTTTATAAGTTCAGAATTATTATTATTTGATATAATTTCGTTTTGTAGTAAATCTTTATTATTATTAAAGTTTTCGATATCAGCCTTTAATATACGTCCATTTGGACCCGAACCATTAACTAAACTTAAATCAACATCCTTTTGTTTTGCAATTCTTTTTGCTAAAGGTGAAGCAAATATTCTAGTTTCATTTTTTTTAAGATTTTCAATGTTTATATTTGTATCCAAATTAATTTTACTGGTTTTATCTGAACTGAAATTTAATTTTTCTTTACTCTCTATTTTTTCTATTTCTTGGACACTTTCAGTCGGAGGTACTTTTTTTATACTTTTAATGTCAGACAAGTTTTCTCCGTCTAAGAGTAATATAGCTATTGGTTCGTTTACTTTTACAGCCTCTTGCCCTTCATGAACTAAAATTTTACCAATAGTTCCATCATCTATAGATTCAACCTCCATAGTTGCTTTATCTGTCTCTATTTCTGCAATTAAGTCACCAGAAGTGACAGTATCACCTTCTTTTACTAACCATTTAGATAAAGTGCCTTCTTCCATAGTTGGACTAAGTGCAGGCATCAAGATATTAACACTCATTTCTCTATATCCTTAACTTTTATTACAAACATTAATGCAAGAATTCACAATATCATCAACTTGAGGTAAGGCTAATTTTTCTAGGTTTGCTGCATAGGGCATCGGCACATCTTTACCAGTTACTCTAGTAACAGGAGCATCAAGCCAATCGAAAGCATTTTCATTTATAACTGCAGATATTTCAGAACCAATACCAGAAAATGGAAAACCTTCTTCGCAAGTTACTACTCTATTAGTCTTTTTAACTGAATTTATTATTGTTTCTGTATCTAATGGACGTAGAGAACGTAAATTAATAACTTCTGCATCAATACCTTTATCGTTTAAAATTTCTGCCGCCTCTAAAGATTTTCCAACCATAATTGAGAAAGAAATTATAGTTACATCTTTCCCTGATTTTTCAATATGAGCTTTTCCAATTGGCAAAGTAAAATCTGAATCATCTGGACAATCAAAAGACTGACCATACATAACTTCATTCTCTAAAAATATAACAGGGTCTGGGTCTCTAATTGCAGATTTTAGTAGACCTTTAGCGTCAGCACTCGACCAAGGAGTTACAACTTTCAAACCAGGACAATGTGCATACCAACTAGCATAACACTGACTATGTTGGGCTCCAACACGAGAAGCTGCGCCATTAGGCCCTCTAAAGACAATTGGACAACCCATTTGACCACCCGACATGTAAAGTGTTTTAGCTGCAGAGTTAATGATTTGATCCATAGCTTGCATAGCAAAGTTAAATGTCATAAATTCTACAATAGGTTTCAAATTTCCAAAAGCAGCGCCTATTCCAACTCCTGTAAAACCATGTTCTGTTATTGGCGTATCATAGACTCTTTTATCTCCAAATTCATCTAGAAGGCCCTGAGTAACTTTATATGCACCTTGATACTCTGCTACTTCTTCACCCATGACGAAAACATTATTGTCATCTCGCATTTCCTCTGCCATTGCATTTCTTAAAGCCTCTCTAACAGTAATAAAACTTGAATTTGAGTCAGTTTTTAAAATCTCTTTATCCTTATTTTTAGTAGGCAATATAGCTTTTTCTATATAAGGATTTTCAGCTATTTTTTTTATTGTTGGATGCGGGGCTTCATTAGAACCTATCAAAATTGCTATTGGTGTATTAACTTTTACACCTTCTGTTCCCTCTGATATTAAAATTTGTCCAATTTTACCTTCATCAACTGCCTCAACTTCCATTGTTGCTTTATCAGTTTCAATTTCAGCTAATAAGTCACCTGAGTTTACTATATCACCCTCACTAACAAGCCATTTTGAAAGTGTGCCTTCTTCCATTGTTGGGCTAAGGGCAGGCATTAATATTTCGATACTCATTAATTCACCATTAATTAATTGTTATGTCAGTAAACAGCTCTGCTTCAGAAGGCTCTAAAGATTCTTGAGCAAAAGTCGCAGCATTTCCAACAATTGACTTAATTTCTGTGTCAATAACTTTTAAACTTTCATCTTTTAAACCGAATTTAACCAATATAGATTTAATATTATCTATTGGATCAGAATTTTGTCTAATCTCATCAACTTCATCTCTTGTCCTATATTTAGCAGGATCTGACATCGAATGGCCTCTATATCTATAGGTTTTCATTTCTAGAATATATGGCCCTTTTCCAGATCTACAATAGTCCATAGCTTTTAAAGCTGCATCTCTTACAGCTATAACATCCATGCCGTCAACAATATCTGCAACTATACCATAAGCTTTACCTCTGTCAGATAAATTATCGCCAGCTGAAGATCTGTTAACCGATGTTCCCATCCCATACTTATTATTTTCAATAACAAATATAACTGGCAATTTCCAAAGAGCCGCAATATTATATGATTCATAAACTTGACCTTGATTAGCTGCTCCATCTCCAAAATATGTAATTGCAACGTTTTTATTACCATTGTACTTATGTGCGAAAGCTAAACCTGCTCCAATGGGAACTTGAGCTGCAACAATACCATGGCCGCCAAAAAAACCTTTTTCTCGACTAAACATGTGCATTGAACCGCCTTTACCTTTTGAATAACCGTCTTCTCTACCAGTTAATTCAGCCATTACACCTTTAGGGTCCATATCACAAGCTAACATATGACCATGATCTCTATAAGATGTAACAACGCTATCACCCTCGATCTGAACTGATTGAATACCTACAACTACTGCCTCTTGACCAATATATAGGTGACAAAAACCTCCAATTTTTCCCATTCCATATAATTGACCAGCTTTTTCTTCAAATCTTCTAATCAAAAGCATTTTTTTATACATATTTTGTAATAAATCTAAATCATAGTTGTTTTTCGATGAAACTATAGATTTTTTAGAAGTGTTTTTATTCATACTGAACCTTACAACTTTTATTAAAAGAATAGATAACTCAGACAATCATTTTAGCAAATAACTAAATTTAATTCTAACAATAAATTAAGTTATTTAGTAATCTCGATAACAATTTGATCAGAATGAATTAGACCGAGTGAGTTTTGTACGATTTCAGAGATGATATCTGGGTCAAGTTTGTCATCTCTAAGTAATTCAATTTCAGATAGGGTATATTTTTTTTTATCAGACAAAATTATGAGCTCTTGTTTAGCCACATTTATTTGATGATTTAATTCAAATATTTTCCAAACGGATCTATTACCAAAAAAAATATGAGACATAAAAAAACAAAAAATAATAAAACTAAAAAAAGTCATTAAATTAAATATTATATTTTTTCGTATCCAATATTTAAACATATAAAAAAATTAACCCTCAATTAAAGTTATTAAAAAAATCTAAACCAAAATAATGACCTTCTATACCTAAGTTTTCTTCAATTCGTAACAACTGATTATATTTTGCTGTTCTATCACTTCTTGATAATGAACCTGTTTTTATTTGACCTGCATTAACAGCAACAGCAAGATCAGATATAAAAACATCTTCGGTTTCACCAGATCTATGAGAAATAACAATCCCAAAATTAGACTTTTTTGCCATTTCAATTGTGTCTAATGTTTCAGATAATGTTCCTATTTGATTTAATTTAATGAGAATAGAATTAGCTGATTTATTTTCAATACCTGTTAACAATCTATTCTTATTGGTTACAAACAGATCATCTCCAACAATTTGCACTTTATTACCAATAAGGTTAGTTAATTCCTTGAAACCAGACCAATCATTTTCATCAAATGGATCTTCAATGGATATAACTGGAAATTTGTTACAAATATTTTCCCAAAATTTTATAAGTTGGTCACTATCTAACTTCTTATTTTCACCTTTTAATGTGTAGCAACTATTATTATACAATTCACTTGCAGCTGCATCAATTGAAATAAATACTTCTTTTCCTAATTTGTAACCACTTTGATCAACTGCTTCGGAGATATATGAAAGAGCATCACTGAGATTTTTAATGTCCGGAGCAAAACCACCCTCGTCACCAACCGCTACTGAAAAACCTTTTTTAGACAAAATACCTTTTAAATTATAAAAAATTTCTGTACCTGCTCTTAGAGCATCTGAAAACTTAAAAAACCCAACTGGCATAATCATACATTCTTGAAAATCAAGACCATTATTAGCATGAGCTCCCCCATTTATTATATTCATCATTGGCACAGGTAAAGTATTAGCTCTCATTCCTCCAATATATTTCCAGAGGGGCAAATCTAAAGATACAGAGGATGCACGCGAAACAGCCATTGAAAATCCAAGCATAGCATTAGCACCCAATCTACTTTTATTTTCACTGTTGTCTAATTCAATCAAATCGTTATCAATAATTTTTTGATTATATGGATTATATCCAGAAAATGTATCACATATTTCTGTATTAATATTATTAACAGCTTTATGAACACTTAAACCATTAAAGTTTTTATTATCACCATCTCTAAGTTCAAATGCTTCATATTCACCCGTTGAAGCTCCCGAAGGAACAGCAGCGCGCCCAAGAGAACCATCTGATAATGTTACGTCAACTTCTAAAGTCGGGTTGCCTCTACTATCTAGTATCTGTCTTGAAAAAATATCAGAAATTTGAACCATTGTAACCCTTGTAAAAACTATAATTTAATAATCTTATCTATCTTAACTAATTTTGAAAGCATTTGTTTTAGTTCAGATAATTTTAACATATTTGGTCCATCGCTTGGAGCATTTTCGGGATCTTCATGCACCTCAACAAATAACCCCGCGATACCAATGGAAACAGCAGCTCTAGATAAATAGGGAACAAATTCACGTTGTCCACCTGAAGTTAAGCCTAAGCCTCCTGGTTGTTGAACAGAGTGGGTCGCATCAAAGATAACTGGAAAACCATATTGAGACATTTGTGGTATAGATCTCATATCAGATACTAGTGTATTATAACCAAATGAAGTCCCTCTTTCAGTTAATAAAATTTTATTATTTCCATTTTCTGAGACCTTTTTAATTACGTTTAACATATCCCATGGTGCTAAAAATTGACCTTTTTTAATATTCACAATTTTTTGTGTTTCAGCTGCGGCAATTAACAAATCTGTTTGGCGACATAAAAATGCAGGAATTTGAATAACATCAACAACAGATGCAACTTCTTTGCATTGATAGCTTTCGTGAACATCAGTAATTAAAGGGAGATTAAAAGTTTCTTTAACTGAAGATAAAATTTCTAAACCTTTTTTAAGACCAACACCTCTTTTTGAAGATGAACTAGACCTATTAGCTTTATCAAATGAGGATTTGTAAACTAATTTAATCTTTAAGCTATCACAAATTTCTTTAATTTTCCCAGCATGATCAATGGCGTGATTTTTATCTTCTATTGAACAAGGACCTGCTATAAGAAAAAAAGGATGCTTATTAGAGACTTCAAAATCATAAATATTTACAGTATTTTGTTTCATATTTAACATTACCAAAACGTATAAAACATTACAACAAACGTGAATTATTTAATGCAGCCTCAATAAAAGAGGAAAAAAGTGGATGTGGATCGAAAGGTTTAGATTTTAATTCAGGGTGAAATTGAACGCCTATAAACCAAGGATGAGAGGGAATCTCAAGGATTTCTGGAAGAGTCATACTTGGAGACATTCCAGAAAAAATCATTCCATGCTTTTCAAAATCTGAATTAAACTCATAATTAACTTCATATCGATGTCTATGTCTTTCTGATATAATGTCTTGATTGTAAATTGATTGAACAAGTGTACCCTTTGACAATTTACAATCATATGCTCCTAGTCTCATAGTTCCGCCTAGATTAGAATCTTTGTTTCGCTTTTCTATACCTTTATTTGATTGCCATTCAGTTAAAAGTCCAATTAAAGGAAAATCAGTCTTTCCAAATTCTGAAGAAGAGGCATTTTTAAATTTTAAAATATTTCTTGCAAATTCAAGAACCGCCATTTGCATTCCAAAACAAATACCAAAAAATGGAATATTATTAACTCTAGCATAATTAATTCCATTTATTTTGCCTTCTGATCCCCGAAAGCCAAAGCCACCAGGAACTATGATTCCGTTTATATCTTTGAAGACATTATTAATATTTAATTCTTTGTTTTCTAACTCCTCAGAGTCAATCCATTTAATTGATACATTTACTTTATTAGATAGACCTCCATGAAAAATAGATTCAATTAATGATTTATAAGCATCAACCATTGATGTGTATTTTCCAACTATTCCAATGTTAACTGTGCCTTCTGAAGTTTCTTGTATTTTATTGATATTTAACCAACGGCTTAAATCAGGCTTTTTATCTAAATCCAAATGAAAATGCTTACAAATTTGATTATCAAGACCTTGATTGTGGTAAGAAATTGGAACATGATAAATAGATTTAGCATCCAAAGCTTCTATAACAGATTCAGGCTTCAAATTACAAAAAAGAGCAATTTTAGACTTTTGTTCTTCTGGTATTTCAACTTCTGTTCTACAGAGCAAAATATCTGGCTGTATACCCATTCCTTGAAGTTCTTTAACAGAATGTTGAGTAGGTTTAGTTTTTAGTTCACCAGCAGTTTTGATAAAAGGCAATAAAGTAACATGAAGAAAACATGTTCTTGAAAAACCAAGTTCGTTTCCCAACTGTCTTATTGCCTCTATAAAAGGTAAAGATTCTATATCTCCTACAGTACCACCTATTTCACAAAGCACAAAATCTTCATCGTTAATATCGGATAAAATGAATTCTTTAATTGCGTCCGTAACATGAGGAATAACTTGTATAGTAGCTCCTAAATAATCACCCCTTCTTTCTCTAGAAATTACATTTGAATAAATTTTACCAGTTGTAATGTTATCAGAATTCTTAGCAGGAACCCCTGTAAAACGCTCATAGTGACCTAAGTCCAAGTCTGTTTCAGCACCATCATCTGTGACGTAACATTCACCATGTTGATAAGGACTCATTGTGCCAGGATCAACATTTAAATAAGGGTCTAATTTTTTTAATTTAACCTTGTAGCCTCTTGCTTGTAGAACTGATCCAAGACAGGCTGAAGCAAGACCTTTACCCAAGGAGGAAACAACACCACCAGTTATAAAGACAAGCTTTACTGTTGAATTAATCATGTCAATACCTGACAATTAATTACCAAGAGGAACACTTGGTTTTAAAGGTTCATTTTTTTCAATCGATTTTTCAACTTCTTTAACTATAGATGAAGAATTATTAGAAGTTGATAATAAGGCTAGTAATATCGATGTTAAGAAAAAACAAGCACCAAGAAAAGCTGTTAATTTTGTCATAAAATTAGCAGTCCCTCTAGCAGTCATAAAACCACCGCCAGAACCGCCAGAACCGCCTATACCAAGTCCACCCCCTTCACTTTTTTGAAGCAAAACGGCACAAATTATACAACATGCTAAAATTATATGAATTGTTAATATAAGAGTAATCATGAAAATCCTTAATTATTTGAAAAAGATAAGTTTAAGTGTTTAACGGTTGAATGGTAAATTGCAAGAAAATCTTTTGGATTAAGACTAGCTCCACCTATTAAAACACCGTCAACTTCATTAACATTTAAAATATCAGATACATTGGAAGGATTAACTGACCCTCCATATATTACTTTTATACTATTATTAAACTTTGAAGATATTACTTGTTTAATATGTTTATGCATTTCTTTGATTTCCGATGAACTCGGTATTTTTCCAGTTCCAATTGACCAAATTGGCTCATATGCTACAAAAATATTTTCAAAAGAAGATGGTATAGATTCGATAAGTTGGTTCTCTATAAAGTCTAATGCTTTTCCTGATTCACGATCTCTTAAAGTCTCACCGACACATACAACTGGAATAAGGTTTGATTTTATTGCAGCTGATGTACATTTTTGAACATATAAATTACTTTCATTATTGTTAATTCTTCTTTCAGAGTGACCTACTAAAACATATTTGCATCCTATGTCTTTAAGGGAAGTTGGAGAAACCTCACCAGTAAAAGCACCCTTAAATTCGTGATAACAATTTTGAGCACCAATTGATATTGGTAAATATTCAATTCGTGTATTTAGATAATTTATATAAACACTGGGTGGAAAAATACATACATCTAACTTGTCATGAAACTCGTTAGATTGTAAAATATTACTGAATTGATCAATTTCAGACTTACCCAAATTCATTTTCCAATTAGCAGCAATTAGCATTAAAGTCTCTTTAAGTTTTAAAATAAAACATTTATTTTTTATATTTGATAGTATAGTAAATTATAACTTAAAATTATACAATGATAGGCAAAATAATATGTTAAGATCACTTCGTAATCAAACTCAATCAATTTTTTTTAAAATTTTTTTAGGATTTTTAATTTGTGGCTTTGCTTTATGGGGTGTTGGTGATTTAACTGGGGGTGCTAATAACAAACCTGTTCTTTCAGTTGAAAATAAAGAAATATCAACGGAAGAAGTGATTTACGAGCTAAATAAATTAAGATACTCCCTACCCCAACGACCATCTTTACAAGATACTGTAAAAAATGGGATGCTTCAAAACGTATTAAATAAATTCGAACAAGAAATACTTATTAATAAAGAAGCAGATTTTCTTAACTTACATGTTCCATTATCTGTTCAAACTAAAGCTGTTAGAAATGAGAGTGCTTTTAAAAATCCACTTGGAAAATTTTCAGAAAATAAATATTTTCAATCTCTTAATAACGCCGGTTTAACAGAAAAGAAATACCTTGAAATGATTCAAACAGAAGGAAACTTTAAACAAATTTCAATGCCTTTTCAGTTAAATCACACTTATGACAACAAAATTGTTAAAGCTATAATTGATTACCAAAACGAAGTAAGAGATATTGAATTTGAATTCATGAAATACTTAAATAAAAAAGATATTCAACAGCCTGAGATAAAAACTTTAGAAGAGTTTTTTAGAACCAATAAATCCTCCTATGTTTTCCCAAAGACAAGAGATATTAAATATATTGAAATAAAACCATCTGATTTTCACGATCAAGTAAAAATTACAAAAAAACAAATTGATGATAAATATGAAATCGATAAATCAAAATATATAACAGCCGAAAAAAGAGAAATTTATCAAATTACATCTCAAGAAAAAAATAAAGTTGATGAGCTTAGAAAATTAATAAATGACGGTACACCATTCCAAACTGCAGCAACAAAGATATTTAATCTTTCCAAAGATGATATAAATTTAGGCTTACTTACTAAAAAAGAGTTACCTGACATAAGTGCAGAACCTTTATTTTCTGGTAAAAAAAATGATGTAATTGGACCTTTAAAAACTGAGTTTGGTTTCAATGTTTACAAGATTGTTAATATTATTCCTAAAACTGAAATAAAATATGAAGATATTATTAAAGACATTAAACTAAATCTGTTAAATGAATTATCTATTGAAATACTATATGAAAAACTTGATTTGATTGAAGATTTAATAGCCGAAGGTAATAATCTAGAAGAAATTACTAGATCTGATATATTTAAAAATAAAATATTTGTAAAACAACTCAATAAGGTTTCTGAGGATAGTTTTTTGCATTCATATACTAAAAACAAAACTTTTTTTAATAAAGGTGAAGACTTTTTAAAAAATATTTGGATGACTAAATTAAATGAAACAAGTGATATAATTGACTTAAAAAACGATACTTATGCATTAATTCAAGTAATAAGAGAAAACAGTAAAGAAATGTTAGCTTTTGAACAAGTAAGAGAAAAAGTCTTAGATCAATGGACCTCAATTGAAGTTGTAAATCAAACTAAAGCGAAATTAAAAAAATTAATCTTATCAAAAAATGAAAATCTTAAGTCAAATAGCACCATTAAAAGAAATCAGAAAAGTTTAGACAACTTTTCTGACAACTCATTGATTTTTAATATTTTTGAGATAGACAATAAAGATATAAACTTTTTAAATACAGTTGATGGCGTTATAGCTGTTAAAGTTAAAAACCGTAAAGTTGATAATTATCAAAAAAATATTGAAATTAATAATAATCTAAACCTGTCTTTATCAAAGAGTTTTTTTAATGATTATTCTAATTACTTTATAAAAAACTTAGCAACCAAACATAAACTAGTAAGAAATTATAATGATTTAGAAAATTTCTTATTAAATACTGAAGTTCAGTGAAAGAGCTATAAATTTTTATTAAGTAAATTAGTTCCTTGTTTTAACAAATTTAATGCCTTATCGATCTCATCAGAAACACATTCTTCTTCATTTGTTGTTTTGTTCTTATTTTGCTCAATAATAAAGTTTACTGCACCTTTGATAGTAAACCCATCAACATACAGTAGTTTTTTAATAAACAATAAAAACTTTATGTCTGAAGACGAATAAAACCTTCTACCACTAATGTCTTTTTTAGGATTAAGTGAAAGAAATTTTTTTTCCCAGAATCTTAAAACATGGGAACGTACTCCAATTAAATCAGCTGTCTTTGATATAGTAAAATATGAGTTATCGTCATACATAAAAAAACATCAATATTATTTAAATTTTGACTTTAAAACATTTGAAGAATAAAATGAAACTACATTTCTAGGCTTAATCGGAACATCAATACCTGTTTTAGGATTTCTTCCCATCCTTAGGTTTTTATGCTTTACCTTGAAAGTACCAAAAGAAGAAATTTTAACATCATGTCCACTTTCAAGTTCTGTTAATATAAAATCAAATATATTTTCAATCATTTCAGAAGAATCATTTAAAGATAAACCCACTTTATCACTGATTACTTCAATTAAATCATTTCTGGTTAAAGTTTTGTTCATTCTAATATATTAGTCTAAATTTTATAAGATTAAAGTATTTTTTTTATTTTTATGGTTTACCATACCTAACAACTGAAGCACCCCAGCTTAAACCTCCACCAATAGCCTGAAACCCAATAAGATTACCGTTTCTAACTTTATTGTTATTTATAGCATAATCTAGAGCCAATGGAATTGAAGCAGCTGAGGTGTTACCATGGTGCATTACTGTTGAAATTACTTTAACAGGATCAATTTTTAATCTATCAGCAACAGCTAACAAAATTCTTTGATTTGCCTGATGTGGAATCAACCAATCTATTTGTTTTATATTTTTATATGATAACTTTAAAGCTTCTTGAAATGACAGAGATAATTTTTCTACTGCGTGCTTGAATATTTCTTTCCCTGCCATTTCAATAAATCCAATTTTTTGATCTGTAGAAACTCCCCCATTAGTTTTTAAAAGATCATAATAATCTCCGTCAGAGTGAATTACATTAGATAAAATTCCCCAATCATCAAGTTTATTATCAATATTTTCTTTATTTTCTAAAATTACTGCGCCTGCTCCGTCACCAAATAATACAGCTGTAGATCTATCTTTCCAATCAAGAAGTTTAGACATTGAGTCTGCTCCAATAACAAGACAATTTTTATAGTTATTATCTTTCATCAATGACTTAGCTACGGATAGAGCAAAAACAAAACCTGCACAAACTGCTTGAATATCAAACGCAGCACCCTTAATATCCAATTTTTTTTGAACCATTGTTGCAGTTGAAGGAAATGTATTATCAGGTGTTGTTGTAGCCACAATTATTAGGTTTATATCATCTTTGTCTAAAGTAGAATTTTCGATAGCTTTTAAAGCAGCGTGTAAAGCTAAATCAGAAGTGGTTTCATTCTTTGATACAAAATGTCTATTTTTAATACCAGATCTTTTAGATATCCATTCATCAGAAGTGTCAATAAATTTTGAAAGTGCATCATTTGAATATATATTATTGGGAAGGTAAGATCCTGAACTTGTTAAAAGTACCTTATTAGAAATCATTATTAATCCTAAAAAACAGTTTAAAAATTTAAATTTGATTTACTTATTTTATTTTTCAAATCTGAAATAAAATTATGTTGAACCATATCAACTGCCACCCCAATAGCATTAGCAAACCCAAAAGCGTCCGTTCCACCATGACTTTTAACGGCAACTCCATTTAATCCAAGAAATACAGCTCCGTTATATTTTCTAGGGTCCATTTGCAACTTAAAGTTATTAATTGCTTTTTTAGCAAATAGATATCCAATCTTAGAGCTTAAAGAACTAGAAAATGCGCCTTTTAAATAAGATGTAACAAGTTGCGCTGTACCTTCTGCAGTTTTTAAAGAAATGTTTCCGCTAAAACCATCTGCAACAATTACATCAGATATACCTTTCGCTATTTTATCACCCTCTATAAATCCTTTATAATTTATTTCATTGTTTAAAGAATATAAAACTCTGGATGCTTCTTTAATATAATCAAGACCTTTTTGTTCTTCCTCTCCTACATTCAGAAGAGATACACTAGGGTCTTTTACTCCCATCACGATCCTGGCAAATGCTTGTCCCATGAACGCAAACTGAACTAAATTTTTGTAATCACATTCAATATTTGCTCCTAAATCTAACATACAGCTTTCACCATTAATTGTTGGAAAACAAGCTGCAATAGCAGGCCTGATTATTCCATCAATTGGCCTTAAAATCAACTTAGACATAGCCATTAAAGCGCCAGTATTACCCGCTGAAACTATTGCATCAGCTTTTCCAGATTTTACTAACTGTATTGACATACCCATTGACGAATTTTTACCTTTTCGTAATGCAATGCTTGGCTTATCAGATGAATTAATTACTTCATTAGTATGAATTACATTAGTAAAAGAAGACAGATTTAAAGCTTGTGTAAGAGGATTTAATTTAGTTTGATCTCCAAAAAAAGAAAAAATCAAGTTAGGATAACGTAATTTAGCTTGTGCTGCACCGTTAATTATGATGTCTGGAGCATAATCACCACCCATAGCGTCCAAGGATATGTGGATAGGCTTGGTCAAAAAAAACTCCATTAATTATTTTGAATTGTAAAAATGTTATAATTTATTAACAATTTCAGTTAACTAATGCAAATTATTAACATTTAAAAATTAATAATACAAAATTTAACAATCAAATGTCAGGGAATTCTAGTTTATTTAAAGAAAAGTAATCTTCTTTTTTATTAGAAAATAAAAGATATACTTTTTTACAATAATTACTAAGAATATCTGGATAATTTAAATAATTATCAAGGTTTCGATATACGTTATTAGCTATGGATTTCTTCAAAGATTGAAAATCTTTGTTTTCTAAGCTCTCACAATAAACTTTTTGACGACCCATATATGATTGAACCATTTTTTTTATTTTGATATTAACACCTGCATCACCTGCACCTACTTCCCTTAAACTGAGATCAAGGTCTAGAAAAATTTTATCAAATAACATTTGTGATAATAATTTGCCATTAGCACCAGATTGATTAAGAAAAAATATTACAATGACTGAAAACAAAACCAAAAGATCAAATCTACCATCTATAGTATCTGGAACAGATAATTTTGTATAAAAAGACTTATTACGTGAAATTAATACAACTTTTTCGTATATGCCATCAATTAAAGCTTGGTTTTCTGAGTTAGCATTGAGATAAGAGTTTAAAAACATTTATATATATTTAATGACGTGATATAAAAAACTATCTTCTATAACAAAATTAGGACCAAGTACATGTTTTATTTAAAATTTATTCTGATATTGGTAATATTTTTTAATGCATCATGTAGCCAAAAAATTCAAAAAACTGGATTATCAAGTATTAAAATAAATGAAATTAAAATTGAAGAAGGAATAACTACAAAATCAAATTTAATAAAAAAATATGGACCTCCAGTTTTTGATAGTGTTTTCAATAAAAACACTGTTTACTATGTCTCTCACGTAACAGGTTATAAAAATTTAAGTGACCGAAAAACATTAAATTTAGTTGTTTTTGAAATTACATTTAATGATAAAAATATAGTAAACAAAATTAAAAAATATAACAAATTTGATTCCAAAAATGTTAAAATTTCTAAAAAGAACTCTCTAGAAAAAAATAATACTTCAATACAATTTTGGAAAGACATAATAAATAATTTAAGAAGAAGAAATGTCGAAGACTAAAAGTGTGAGTAAGATATCTTTTTAGGCAATTCGTCAAACCCTTTAAAATTTAAATATATTTTTTGAAATTTTTTGAAAACACCTATTTTTGTTATCTTTACATCGCACTGTTTAGAAAGATCCTCTAAACGTGATTCATTTTCCTTACAAGAAAATAATAATTCATAATCATCACCTCCATATAAAGCAGCATTTAAAAGTTCTTTTTTTTGTAAAGATTTTAAACTAGGTAATGGTAATTGATTAATATTTAGTTCTAATGATAAGTTGGAATTTATAGCTAAGTGAGTTGCATCTTGGACAAGACCATCTGAAACATCTATCATAGATGTTGCAATGTCTCTTAATTCCATTCCTAAATTAACACGAGGTTGAGGAAGTAAATATTTTTGTTTGGCTTGCCTAAGATCTTTTGAATTTGATGAATAGTTATCAAGACCTACTTTCGACAAGCCTAAATAACCAGTTACATATAAGAAATCATTGATCTTGGCTCCATTTCTTGATACTGCTTGATTAGATGGTATTTCGCCAAAAATAGTTATAGTAATATTTATATGCTTTAAAGAGGCCGTTAAGTCTCCTCCAATTAATTTTATATTATAAGCTTCTTGATCTTCTTTTAAGCCTTTAGCAAATGCTGGTATAAAAATATTTGCTTTGTTTTTGGGAACACTTATAGATAAATTATAAAAAACAGGTTTAGCACCCATTGCGGCCATATCAGACAAATTTACTCTTAAACATTTTTTTGCTATATCTCTGGGATTTTCATTACCAAAAAAATGAATACCTTCAGCTAAACTATCTGTGCTTATTACAATATCAGTATTAAGTTTTGGTCTATATAAAGCAGCATCATTTATAAGGTTTTGAGCTTCTTTAGAAGTAAGTGGCTTAAAATATTTATTAATAAATTCAAATTCATTCATTTTGTATGTTTTCATCAGCTTGACAAAGAAATTTTTTCTAATATTCCGTTAGCAAAATTAGTATTTCCACCAAAAGCTTCAATAATACTAATGTACTCATTAATAATAGTTACTTTATTAAATTGTTTTAAAAGGCATAATTCAAAAGCAGCTGATCTTAAAATAGATATCTCAGTTTTGCTTAGCCTTTCGAATGACCAATCTTTAGACAAGTTATCTGATATAATTTGATCAAGTTTTGGTAAGTTTTTTTCTACTCCTTTAATAATCGAATTAAATAAATCTCTGTCAAAATTTTTAATATTTAAACTCGATAGTACATGTATTAAATGGTTTTTTAAATAATATTCAATAATTATGTCAATTTCATTTATTAAAAAAGAAGCCTCATATAGAACCTGTGTAGAACAAATCCTAGAAGCGGTTTTTTTTCTTATTGATAAATGTCTAATATTATTTAATGATTTTGTTTCAAGATTTGTCATAGATATCACTGTTTTTTATATCCATTAATGATAAACACGCTTCAGCGGCTCCTGCACCTTTATTTAATTTTTTGGGGTCTGACCTTTCTAATGCTTGCTTTTCATTTTCAACAGTTAAAATTCCATTACCTATAGGAATTGAAAATTTAATTGATAAATCACACAAAGCTCTTGCTGATTCATTTGAAACAATTTCAAAATGATAAGTTTCGCCTCTAATTACACATCCAAGAGCAATATAGCCATCAATAATAGGGTTATTTTTTGATTTTTCATATATTAATTTAATCGCTGGTGCAATTTCCAAAGCACCTGGAACATATAAGAGTTTATAATCAACAGATTTTGATTTTAGGACCTTTATTGCACCCTTTATTAAATTATCTGTAATCTGTTGATAATATGGAGAACATACTAAGAGTACATTTTTATTTACTGACATTGACTAATTAACCTAATTTTTTCCAGTTCTTAATAGTTAATCCAAAACCATCTAAACCTATTGCAGAAGTTGAGGAGTTGTATAATACTGTCATATTTTTTACACCAAGGTCTAATAAAATTTGAGCTCCTACTCCTATATCTCTTACATTCTGACTTTCTAGGGATGGTTTAGCAATTATTTGTGAAATTTTCTTAGAAAGAGATTCAGATGAAGAATCTCTTATTAATATAATTATACCATTTTTATTTTTAGCTATTGTATTCATAGCAAGAGATAATTCTGAGCCATTTCTTTTGCTAGATTGATCACCAAGTACATCAGAAAGCAAATCCAATGCATGAACTCTTACTAAAATAGTGTCTTTAGTATCAATAACACCTTTAATTAGAGCCATATGTTCTGAGTTATCAATTATGTTTTTAAAAACTATTATTCTCCAATCACCTCCAAATTTACTTTCTAAAATTGATTCAGATACTCTTGTAATAAACGTTTCATTTTTTCGTCTATATGAAATTAAATCTGATATAGAACCAATTTTAATATTGTGTTTTTTTGAAAATTTTATCAAATCTGGCAACCTTGCCATTTCACCATTATCATTCATTATTTCACAAATAACTCCAGATGGGTTTGAATTAGCAAGTTTGGCAATATCAACTACAGCCTCTGTGTGCCCTGCTCTTATTAGTGTACCTCCATCTTTTGCAATGAGTGGAAAAACATGCCCAGGAGTTGTTATATCGCCACTTAATGCATGTTTATTTATTGCTGTTTTTATTGTCTGTGACCGGTCCGATGCAGAAATACCTGTTGTTACACCTTCTCTAGATTCAATCGAAACAGTAAATGCTGTTTCAAACCTGCCTTCATTCCTTCTTTCCATTAATGAAAGACCTAATTTTTCTGATTGAGACCTTGTTAAAGATAGGCAGATAAGACCTCTTCCATATTTAGCCATAAAGTTAATAGATTCTGGTGTGGCATATTCACCTAGCACACATAAATCACCTTCATTTTCTCTATTTTCATCATCAACTAAAATAAAAATTTTACCTTCAGAAGCGTCTTTTATGACTTCTTCGATGTTAGATAATGTCATTAAAACTCCAAAATTTTACTAAATTATATATTTTCACTTAATTTCATTAAGTCTATTTAAATATCTAGCTAAAACATCTATTTCGATATTTACATTTGTATTAACAACATAGTTTTTAAAATTAGTGTTTGACCACGTAAAAGGAATAATATTTACACTAAAAGTATTTAAATCAACTTCATTAACTGTCAATGAAACCCCATCAATAGTAACAGAACCTTTAGAAGCTATAAATTTGAAATGATCACTATCCATAAAAAAAGAAATTTTATAAGATCCTTCAATTTGTTGTATTGATTGAACACTTGCCGTTGTGTCAACATGCCCATAAACAAAATGTCCACCTATCTCATCGCCCACTTTAAGTGATTTTTCAATATTAAGAATTGATCCAATTTTCCAATCAAGAAAATTAGTTTTTGACGCCGTCTCATTACTAATGTCAAAAAATAAAATATTATTAGATATTTTTTTTAATGTTAAGCATATTCCTGAACAACATATAGAAGCCCCAATTATTAACTTTTGCTCTTTAATAGAAAGACTTGAAGTATCATTATTTTTTAATTCAATAGATATCTCCCAATCGGCGGGATGGTCTATACTCTTTATTTCTCCAATGTGACTGATAATTCCTGTAAACATTCAATGACTTTCATTTGATAGTTTTCTGATTTCTAATACATCATTACCAAAAGTTCTTGTTGATAAAATTTTGTAATTATTGAGATTTTCCATTTCCAAAGAATTTAATTCATTTACAAATGGAATGCCATCGTTACCAATAATATGACCTGATCTAAATATAAGTAATTGGTCTATTAAATTCAATGACAATAAAATTGTATTCAGTTTAGAACCACATTCAATTAATAAATTGTTAATTCCTCTATTTGCTAAATCTTTGAAGATAATATTAAAATAATCTAAATTAGAAATGTTATCTTCTAATTTTATCTTTGATACAAATTCTTTTTCATCTAGATGTTTGTTCATGTTTGATACAGAAAAAAGAACTATATCTGAATAAGGTGATTCATTATATATTTTATGGTTTTTTGATACTTTTAAATATCTATCTAATATAACTCTTAATGGGCTCCTATATTCTAGTCCTTTTAATCTGCAATCCATTAAAGGATCGTCAGAAATAATTGTAGAACTAGAAGTCAAAATTGCATCATTTTGTGATCTAATAAAATGAACATATGCGCGACTTAGACCATTTGTTATCCATTTTGACCTATTATTTTTTAAAGCTATTTTTCCATCTAATGAACAAGCTACTTTAAGTGTAATATAAGGTTTTTTATATATTAACCTTGAAAAAAAACCATTATATAACGATATACTTTCATCTTTCATAAAATTCTCTATTACTTTTATATTATTATTTTTGAGAATTTTTATACCTTTGTTAAAAGTTCTTGAGTCCATATCAATACAACTAATATAAGCCTCAGTAATACCTGTTGTACAGATCAGTTCTGCACATGACAATCCATTTTTATTTTTGTGAGCACACGGCTCAAGGGTTAAATATATGGTTGAACCAACTAATTTTTTTTTGTTTTTAACATTATTTATTGCGTTTTCTTCAGCATGTGGTCGACCTCCTGGTGATGTTCTTCCAGAAGAAATTATATTTTCATTTTTGACTATTACGCAACCTACAGGTGGATTCATTCCCGTAGACCCTTTAGATCTTAATGCTTCAAGTATAGCATATTTCATCCATTTATTGTGATTCACAGTGACATATCATTCTAAATCAATTTAATCTTTAATTTCTTTTTCAACAAACTTACCAAAATCACTTGCTTCTCTAAAATTTCTGTAAACAGATGCATATCTAATATAAGCAACATTATCAATTTGAGCTAAAGCATTCATGACTAATTCTCCAATTAATTTTGAGTGAATATCATTATCACCTCTAGACTCAAGTTGTCTTACAATACCATTTATAGCCCTTTCAATTGCGTCATCATCAGTTTGACGTTTTCTTAATGCCATTAATAAAGATTTGGATAACTTATCTCTATCAAATGGATTTTTTTTGCCATTTCTTTTAATTACAATCAAGTCTCTCAGTTGAATTCTTTCAAAGGTTGTAAACCTTGAACCACAGCTAGAACAGAGCCTTCTTCTTCTTATTGTAGCTCCATCTTCACTAGCTCTTGAATCCTTTACTTGAGTATCTTCTTCACCACAAAAAGGGCATCTCATTCTAATCTCCTAAATTAATAAATTGGAAATTTATCACACAAAATTTTGACTTTATCTGATATTATTTTTTCCTGTTCTGAATTAGAAATATTGTTATCAAAATGATCTAAAACGTCAGCAATAAAATTTCCAACCATCTTAAATTCATTTGTTTTAAAACCCCTTGTAGTAGCAGCTGCTGAACCAAATCTAATGCCTGAAGTAATAGTTGGTGGAAGTGGATCAAAAGGAACACCATTTTTATTACAAGTTAAACCAGAGTTTTCTAGAGCCACTTCAGCAGATGCTCCTGTTATATTTTTATCTTGTAAACTTAAAAGAACTATATGATTATCCGTCCCTCCAGAAACTATTTTATACCCTCTTTCAATTAAGGTGTTTGATAGACATTGAGCGTTAAGAACAATGTTTTTTGCATAAAGCTTAAATTCATCTGAAAGAGCTTCACCAAAACCAGCAGCTTTTCCTGCAATAACATGCATAAGTGGGCCACCTTGAAGTCCAGGAAATACAGCTGAATTAATTTTTTTCATTAAATCAGAATTGTTTGTTAAAATCATACCACCTCTTCCAGATCTAAGAGTTTTATGAGTTGTTGTAGTAACTATATCTGCAAATTCAATCGGATTAGGATGAGCACCACCAGCAACCAAACCAGAAAAATGAGCCATATCAACAAGCAAATACGCATTTATTTTATTAGCAATTTCTCTGAATTTTTGGAAATCTATTATTCTTGAATATGCGGATCCACCAGCAATTATTAATTTTGGTTTATATTCAATAGATAATCTTTCAATTTCATCAAAATCTATAAGAGAATCTTCTTTTCTTACACCATATTGAATGGAGTTAAACCATTTTCCAGATAAATTAGGTTTGGCACCATGAGTTAAATGGCCACCTGCTGCTAAACTCATACCAAGAATTGTGTCACCTGGTTTTAAAATACCCAGAAAAACAGCTTGATTTGCTTGAGCACCTGAGTGTGGTTGAACATTAACAAAATTTGCATTAAATAATTTTTTTGCTCTATCAATTGCAAGTTGTTCAACTTCATCGACAAATTCACACCCACCATAATACCTTTTTCCTGGATAGCCTTCTGCATATTTATTTGTAAGAACAGATCCTTGAGCTTGTAATACAGACTTGGATACAATATTTTCAGATGCTATTAATTCAATTTGGTTTTGTTGTCTATAAAGTTCCTTATCTAACATTTCTGATAAACTGGCATCATAATTATTTATATCCTTGTTAAAAAAGCCTTCTTTATAAAACATTTTAAATTCCCTACTTGTATTTTCTGTTTAAATTTTTTTAACTCTTAATAAATGTCTTCCCTTTTCAAATTTAGTATTTAAAAATTCGAAAACAATCTCTTTTGATAATTCTTCTGTTAAAATTCTACCACCTAAAGCTAACACATTTGCATCATTATGTTTTCTGCTCTTTGAAGCCATTTCAACAGAAGTGCATAAAGCTGCTCTAACATGAGAAAATCTATTTGCTGCCATAGAAATTCCTATTCCAGTTCCACAAAATAACAACCCAAATGAATTATTATTATTTTCTATTTTACTTGCTAACAATTTTGCGTAATCGGGATAATCTACAGCATCTAGAGAAGAACAACCTAAATCCTCAATTTTTATCTTATTTTTAATCAAGTATTTTTTTATAGTTTCTTTTAGAGAAAATCCACCATGATCAGAAGCTAAAAATATTATTTTATTCATATTAATAAAACCATGCCTAGAAAAGATTATATAAATTAACTACCTCAGAAAGTTAGAAAATTCAATTTCAAAATTAAAAATAAAGTTTAAGAGTAGCCGCAATTAAAAATTTTGAATGATAAGAAATAAATATTCAGTTTTAACTAACCAATATATTAAGTATGTTGGAAATAATGAAACTATAGTACAAAGTAAGACTTTAAGTTTTAAATGTGTCTTGGTTGGAGCTGAATTTGCGTTACCTAATTCTAAATTTCTAGAAACATTTATTCCTATTGGTAAAGACATGAAAAATACAATCATCCACACCATTAAGTATACTAAAAAAATTGATACTAAGCTCATTTAATCTCCTTAAACCCTAATTAAATGCACATTCATTGAAGGTCTTTTTTTAAATAATGCCTTAAAATCTTTTCTAATATTTTTTTTGATATAATCACAAATTTCCTCATCAGAATCTTTGTTTTTAAAATTATCGTTATTAAAAATAGTTTCAATTTTTAAAGAACAGTCTAATAAAAAATCTTCTATATTATTTCTATCAGACACTCCTGTCTGTGTTATTTGTGGAGGTGAAATTATGTATCCATCCATATCAATTACAATTGAGATATGAACAAAGCCATTCCATAGTGTATGTCTTCTGGACACAAACCTATCATTGTCAATAGGAACTACATCACCACCATCAAAAACATTTGTTGTGAATTTTTTTGTATCTAAAACGGTCGGAGATAAACTATTTAATTTTATAATATCTCCATTTTTTGGTTTAATTACGTTAGGAACTTGACAATCATTAGCTAATTTAGCATGTGCTTCAATATGTTCTCTTGTGCCATGAACAGGTATTGAAATTTTAGGCTTTATAAAAGAATACATTTCTATTAACTCATCTCGAGATGGATGACCAGATACATGGATATCTGCATCTTCATCTGTAATTAATTCTACGCCGTTATCAAGAAATCTATTCTGTACCTTTAATATAGCATTCTCGTTGCCAGGAATTTTTCTACTTGAAAAAATTATAGTATCCCCTTTTATTAAATTGACAAATTTGTCAGCATTTCTAGAGATTCTTGACAATGCTGAATTTGGTTCACCTTGAGAACCAGTAGCAATTACTAAAACGTTAGACCGAGAAATCACGTTAAAATCTTTTAAAGTCAAAAAATCTGGAACATGTTTTAAGTAACCAACCTCTTTAGCAGCGTCTATAGCTCTAAGTAAAGATCTGCCTATGACTAAAATTGAACGATCTGTCTTTAAAGCTATATCTAAAATCGATTTAACTCTACTAATATTTGAAGAAAAGCATGTAATAAGGACAGCGCCTTGTTTATCTTTAACTACTTTGTACAAACCTTCATAAGCAAAATCTTCGGAAGGCGTTTTTCCTTTAACTAAAGAATTGGTTGAATCACAAATCATTGCTAAAACACCATTATTCCCTAATGAACGATAAGTATCAAAATCAAAATTTTCATTTAAATTTTTTGCTTGTTCTAATTTCCAATCACCTGAATGAAAAATATTTCCTTCTTTAGTTGATATTAAAAATGATACTGGGTCTGGAATTGAATGAGATGTTTGAATAGTGTTAATTATAAAATCACCTAGTTTTAGCTTTTCACCTATAGAAAGGACATTCAGAACTAGTTTTGTATTATTATTACTTTCTCTTAATTTTCTCTTAAGTAAAGCAATTGTAAAAGCAGTCCCCCATATGGGGCAATTAATTTTATCAGCAAAATAAGGTATTGCTCCTATATGGTCTTCATGACCATGAGTTAACAAAATACCTAAAAACTTATCACCTAAAGACTGAATAAAATCAAAATCAGGCAGTAACACATCAATACCTAAATCAGTTTCATCAGGAAATGATATTCCTAAATCAACTAAAATCCATTTATCTTGATAATGATACAAATTTGCATTCATTCCAATTTCCTCAGAGCCACCAACAGGTAGAAATAACAAATCTGAATTAACCCAACTCATTTAAAACCCTTTTATCTTATTTTTTTAAATTATTGAAATTATGTAAATATAAATTAACTAAGCCAATTAAGGTTAAATCTTCTTCAATATGATCAATACAACACAATGATTTTTTAAATAAATCACTCAAACCACCAGTTGCTATAACTTTATAGTTTTTGTATTCATCTAAAATTTTAATTTTATTTATAAGACCTTCAATCATCGATACATAACCCCAATAAATACCTGATTCCATTGCATTGACAGTATTTTTTCCAATAATTGACTTTTTATTAGACAAAGGTTTTAAGGCAACTCTAGGTAACCTAGCAGCAGCCAAGTACAAAGCTTCTAGTGATAAATTAACACCGGGAGCTATAATGCCGCCATTATAACTTCCATCAATTCCAACCAAATCAAAAGTTGTGGCAGTTCCAAAATCAATTACTATAGCTGGAGATAAATTAAGACATTTTATAGCAAATGAGTTAACCAAACGGTCAGCACCTGCTTCTTCAGGGTTATCAATGTTTACTTTTAAGCCTAACCCTAAAATATCATTATCAATTACCAATGGGTTAATTTTGAAATATTTTTTGATAAATATTTTAATGTTAAAAAGAGTTTCATTAACCACAGATGCAATACAAATTCCAGTAATATCATCAATTTTAACATCAGATAATGTTAACATTTGTGAAAGCCAAGGATAATAACTGTCAGCTGTTCTCTTAGAATTATTATGTATTCTCCAACAAGCTATTTTCTTAATACTTTTATCATAAGAGTATAAAGCAAAAACAGTATTAGTATTACCACAATCAACAACTAAAATCATTTCAAGACCAATCTAAACAAAAGTAAAACTCTCAACAGATAAATATTCTGTAACTTTTGAATTAGTTTTTACTTTAATACCACCACTGTCTCCTATACCTAAAAAAACACCATTTAAAAGATTGGATTTTGAGTTAACGTTTATAATTATGTTTTTATTTATGTTGAACATCTTTTTATTAATGTCTTCTTTAAAGAAGACAAAACCAAATTTTTCCCAAGAATAATAATTGTAAAATACTTTGTTCAATATTTTTAAGCCTATATTTTTAATATTAATGGAACCTTTTAAATGATCCTTTAACTTTGTAGTACCCCACTTTGTTTCAAGAATAGGAGTTTTTAAAATATTTAAACCTATACCAACTATTATAAAATTATCAGAAGACTCTAACAAAACACCAGAAATTTTCTTGTTGTCTACTAATACATCATTGGGCCACTTTAGATCAATTAAATTACTATTTACTCCTAAGTCAACTAATACTTGAACTATTGAAAAACCAACTATCACTGATAATTGATGCCACAAAGATTTATCACTTTTTGGCTTAATAATTGTTGATAAGAATAAATTTCCTTTTGAAGAAGTCCATTTGTTTTGATTTCTTCCTCTTCCTTCAGTTTGTGTATGAGCTAAATAAGAGGTTCCTTCAACTTCACCACTTAAAGCGGCATTGAAAGCAATATCATTAGTGCTAGTACAAACATTTAATATATTTAAGTTAATATTTAACAAAATAAATCCTGTAATTTAAAAAAAGATTTAACACATTTAAAAACGTAGAAAATATTTGTTATATAAAATAAATATTCTATAGTATTTTAGTTTATAATTATTCAATATAAATGGCATTATTAAATAATTTACAACAGCCAAAAACATTCCTAAAAGACTAAAAAACGTTAAAAAATATTTAACTTTATCAGACAAATTTAAAATGGAATTAGTAGAAAGATCAATATCATTATATATTAATGAATTCCATAAATGTTCTGCATTTATACCGTCAAACAAGTTTTTTGTTAACCAGCCAGCAAAAACTAAACATAAACCCAAACAAAAAAATATGAGTTTGTTTGTAGATGAGTTTTCATTGATTTTATTAAATTCATGAATATTACCCTTATTCTTTCCTAAAAATATCAATATTATATTTTTTAATAAAACATAAGAAATCAAAAAAGAAGCACTCATACCCATTAACATAGAAGGAACTAAAATAGCTTGCTCCGAAGAATACAAAGTTGAAATAATGACTTCATGAGAATAAAACCCTGAAAAAAAAGGAACCCCAGACGTCGAAAAAAATGCAATTAAGGTGAATAAAAACATAGAGGGCATTTTAAAGGCAAGACCACCCATTGCTTTAACATTAGAAACATTGTTCATCTTTGTCATAACATAGCCTAAACACAAATAAAGCATTGTTGTAGATAAAGAAAAGGTAATATAATAAAACATTGCAGCATGATATTCTTTGATTGAAAAAATATAAAATATTATAGATGCTTGAGAAAAAGCTAAGTAAGAAATTACATATTTAATGTTTGATGTGTTAAATGATAAATAAATTAAAATGAAAATTAAACAAAGACTTAAAGGAATCATTGTATTTAAAAAATTAGGAGTAGAAAAAATTAAAGGAAAAAATCTAAATGTATAAAAGATAATTAATGGAAGTAATGCAGAACAAAAAATCAAGGTAAGTGTAGGTATATTTAAATTTTTAATGTCATATAGACAATTTGAGATAAAAAACTGTCTAAATCTTAATAAACATGAAAAAAATAAAAGGAACACAGCTAATTCAGCCCTATTTATAGTAATGCCCCAAAATAAAATATTATTGTTAACAAAGTTATTATTTTCAAAAATAATTTCAAAATAAATAGAATTATTTAGTTTATAAAGTAGATAGACACTAAAAAAAAACGCTAAATCAGAAATACGATTGTGTAAAAAAATTTTACTACTGTTTATATAAGTTTCGTCCGCATTTTTACGATTAACAAGAAGAAAAAAAGAAAATAAAATTATTTGCCACGCAATGAAAAATTGAATTAAGTTGTTTGAAGAAATTATAGTTAACATTCCAATTGTTAACAAAGAAACATTTCTTATTAACTTTAAATTTAAATACTGTTCTTTAAAAAAATTAATTGAGTATATAGTCACTAATGAAGACACAAATGTTACTATGCATACAAATGTTGACACATATATATCTAATCTTAATGACCATGCTACAAAATCTTTATTAAATTCAATCAAGGGATAAAAATATAATGGAATATCGTTGTTTAATTGAAATAATTTAATAAAAAGATAAACACTTAAACAAAAAGAAAAAATCATACAAAAACAATTTATAATAAATGCAATATTTAAGTGATTACTAGAAAATGGTAACAATGAAATAAACAAACTAAGTAAAGGAAATATAAAAATAAAAATTTCCATATGAGTTTATCTACTTAAAACTTTTATAAATAATTTTTAAAAGTAACAAAAATAAAATCCAAAACAACTAATATTTTATATTAACCATTATGCATATTGAAAGATAAAGTGAAACAAAAATAATTTATTAAAATTAATAAACTATCCACCAAAATCATCTAGCATGATGTCATCTTTATCAACCCCAAGATCCAATAACATATTAATAACAGATTGGTTCATCATAGGTGGACCACACATGTAATATTCACAATCCTCAGGAGCTGGGTGATCTTTTAAATATTGCTCAAAAAGTATATTATGGATAAATCCTTTGTGACCGTTCCATTTATCTTCTGGCATAGCGTCAGACAAACCAACATGCCACGTAAAATTTTTATTTTCAGCTGCTAACTTATCAAAGTCTTCAACGTAAAACATTTCTTTCTTAGACCTTGCTCCATACCAAAATGAAACTTTACGATCTGTTTTAATTCTATTAAACTGATCGAAAAGATGACTTCTCATAGGAGCCATGCCTGCTCCACCACCTATAAAAACCATTTCTTTATCTGTGTCCCTAGCATAAAATTCACCAAAAGGACCTGAAATAACAACTTCATCACCTTTTTTTAAATTAAATATATAAGAGGACATTTTACCTGCTGGAATTCCTGTTGAACCTGGAGGAGGAGAAGCTATTCGAACATTCAACATAACTATACCTTTTTCAGCTGGACAATTAGCCATAGAATAAGCTCTTTCAATGGGTTCATCACTTTCAGCGTTAAAGTCCCAAATTTTAAACCTATCCCAATCTTCGTGATATTCTTTACCTACTTCGTAATCTTTATAAGATAAAGAATATTTAGGAGCTTCTATTTGTATATAACCACCTGCACGAAAATTCACATCTTCACCTTCAGGTAATTCAAGTATTAATTCTTTAATAAAAGTTGCAACGTTGTCATTACTTCGAACCTTACATCTCCATTTTTTAACGCCAAAAACTTCTTCAGGCACCTCAATTTCCATATCTTGTTTAACAGCAACCTGACAAGATAATCTGTCACCGCAAGATGCTTCCCTTTTATTAATATGACCTTGTTCGGTAGGAAGTATAGCCCCACCACCAGAATGAATTTTAACCCTACATTGAGCACATGTTCCACCACCACCACAAGCAGAAGGAACAAAAAGCTTTTCAGCAGCAAGTGTTTGTAAAAGTTTTCCTCCAGCTGGAACTGTTACGGTTTTTTCTCCATTTATAGTAATATTGACATCACCAGTTGAAACAAGCTTGCTTCTTGCAAAAACTATTACTGTAACAAGTGATAATACAATCATTGTAAAAAGAGTTATACCTAAAACAAAAGTGTCCATATTAAATATCCTTAAAGTTTAACGCCTGAAAAGCACATAAAAGCCATTGCCATAAGGCCAGCTGTAATAAATGTTATACCAAGCCCTTGAAGACCATCAGGTATATCGCTATATTTTAATTTTTCTCTTACACCAGCCATGGTAGCTATAGCTAAAGCCCATCCAAAACCAGAAGCAATCCCATACGTTGTAGCTTCAGAAAAATTATAATCTCTTTCAACCATGAATAAAGATCCTCCTAATATAGCACAATTAACTGTAATTAATGGTAAGAATATACCCAGTGCATTATATAATGGAGGAAAATACTTATCTAATACCATTTCCAAAATTTGAACTAAAGCAGCAATAACTCCGATATAAGATATTAATCCTAAAAATGTTAGATCTACATCAGGAAATCCTGCCCAAGCTAGAGCACCAGGCTTAAGTAGATATGTAAGTATTATGTTATTAGCTGGAACAGTAATTGCCTGAACAATCATTACAGACACACCCAAGCCAATGGCTGTGGATATTTTTTTTGAAACCGCAATAAAGGTGCACATCCCGAGAAAAAAGGAAAGAGCAAGGTTTTCTACAAATATAGCTTTAACAGCTAATGAAATCAACGCTTCCATCAATGGACCTCTAAAGTCTGAATCTTATATTCACGAGCTTCAACTTGAGATTTTTTCCATGACCTAACACCCCAGATTAAAAATCCAATAATAAAAAATGCTGAAGGAGGTAACAGTAATAGTCCATTTGGGACATACCATCCACCGTTACTTACAGGATCTAAAATTGTGACGCCAAATAAAGTACCAGAACCAAAAAGCTCTCTAACAACGCCTACACACATCAATAACAAACCGTAACCCAGACCGTTACCAACACCATCTATAAAAGAGTCAACTGGGGTATTTTTCATGGCAAAAGCTTCAGCTCTTCCCATAACAATACAGTTAGTAATGATTAAGCCAACAAAAACTGAAAGTGTTTTTGATATTTCGTACGCATATGCTTTAATTATCTGGTCAACAAGTATAACAAGAGATGCAATTATAACCATTTGAACAATTATTCTTATAGAATTTGGAATATAATTTCTTAACATTGATATAAAAAGAGAAGAAAATCCAGTAACGGCTATAACAGCCAAAGACATAACAAACGCAACATTTAAAGATGAAGTTACAGCTAATGCTGAACAAATACCTAATACTTGAAGTGTAATTGGATTATTGTCAACTAGAGGATCAATTAACAGTTGTTTTCTTGTCTGCGACATTATGCCTCTCCATTTTTTAAATTTTTAAGAAATTTTTTAAATCCAGACTGACCCATCCAAAATTTAACTAAATTATTAACCCCATTAGAAGTAAGTGTGGCACCTGCTAAAGCGTCAATATGATATTCTTTTTCCTTTGAAGTTTTGGCAACTTGAATCATTAAATCACCATTTTCGTTATTTAACTTCTTACCTTTCCATTGTGCTTTCCATTTTGGATTATCAACTTCTGCACCTAACCCAGGAGTTTCAGCATGCTGATAAAATTGCAAACCAAATATATCATTTAAGTTATTTTCTAAAGCTATAAAACCATAAAGGGTAGACCACAAACCATACCCATGAACTGGAAGTATGACTTTATCTAAAGAACCATCATTGTTTTTTAAAAGATAAATAGTTACAAAATTTGCCCTTCTCCCAATTGAAGCAGGGTCTTCTTTTAAAGCAATACTTAATAAAGGATCTTGAGAAGCTTTTTTATCATCAAAAACCAATGGATCGAACTTATTCGTAAATTTACCATTTTCTAAATCAACAATTAAAGGTTCAAATGATGAAAAAGTTTTTTGAATGTTGACCCCTTCATAATATTTGCCAGCAACTTGTAAAATATTTTTTTGTTTATCAAGAGCTTTATTCACTTCCTGTTTAGATTTTAAATTAACAGCTGCAAAAGAGACAACCATAGAACATATAAAACACAAAGTTGTAGCAACAATTATTGTTTTAGCCATACCATCAACTGGCATTTTTTTAAATTTTACAAATATATTATTTGAGTTAGACATTAAAAATGGCCCTTCTTTTAATATTAGCCATTACAACAAAATGGTCTATTAAAGGTGCAAATATATTTCCAAATAAAATCGCTAGCATCATGCCCTCAGGAAATGCTGGGTTTAAAACTCTTATCATTACTACCATAAAACCAATTAATGCACCGTAAATGTAACGTCCTAAGTTTGTATGACTTCCAGAAACTGGTTCAGTAACCATGAACACTAAACCAAAAGCATAACTTCCTATAACTAGATGCCAGTACCATGGCATGCTAAACATTGGATTAGTATCTGAACCAATCCAATTCAAAAAAGATGAAAAAGCAACCATTCCAAACAAACATCCAACAACCATTCGATAATTAGCAATTTTAGTTAACAAAAGAAAACATAAGCCAATTGCACAGGCTAATGTAGATGTTTCTCCTAAAGATCCTTGAATAGTACCTAAAAAAGCATCTGTCCAAGTAATCCCATAATTACTTAAACTTTCATATCCCTCAGAGGCAGATAATCCTAAAGAAGTTGCGCCGGAAAAACCATCAACCGGTGTCCAAATTGAATCACCTGACATGTAAGCTGGATAAGCAAAATATAAAAATGCACGACCAGTTAATGCAGGGTTTAAAAAGTTTTTACCAGTACCACCAAAAACTTCTTTGGCAACAACAACTCCAAAAGCAATACCTAAAGCAACTTGCCAAAGTGGTGTAGAGGCAGGTAAAGTTAGTGCAAACAACATTGATGAGACAAGGAAACCTTCGTTAACCTCATGGCCTCTGATGGTTGCAAAAACTACTTCACAAATACCACCTGCTAACAATGTAGTAATATAAATGGGTAAAAAATATAACAAACCATGAGAAACGTTTGACACTATGCTCGTAGGATCTATTCCTAGTCCCGTTAATTGTAAGAGATATATCCTCCACCCTGCTATTTCATTAATATTTAATGTTGATAAAGCTGTATTTGTTTGAAAACCAGTATTGTACAAAGCCCACAAAACACACGGTATAGTAGAAATAACAACATAAGTCATTATTCTCTTCATATCGACAAAGCTACGAGCATGAGGAGCAACTTTAGTAACGGTGTTACTTGTGAAAAAAATTGTCTCTATCATTTCAAAAATTGGATAGTACTTTTGAAATTTACCACCTTTTTCAAAATGAGGCTCAATTGAGCTAAAATAACTTCGTAGTGACATCAATTAACCTTCTTTCTCTATTTTCTGCAGACTATCTCTCAAAGCAGAACCGTATTCATATTTTGCTGGGCAGGCAAATGTACACAAAGCTAAATCTTCTTCGTCTAATTCAAGAGCACCCAGTGATTGAGCCACATCTGTGTCCATTACTAAAAGAGCTCTTAACATTTGTGTAGGTAAAAAATCTTGTGGCATTAAAGTTTCAAATACACCTGTTGGAACCATTGCCCTTCTGCCACCATTCAAATTTGAAGTTAAATTAAATAATTTAAAAAAACCAAAAGCAGATAACAAAACAGGCATTACTGAAAATTTATTCGGCTGTGGCTTTATCCATCCAAAAAAATGTTTTTCTAAATCCTCTTTGATTATAGTAATTTGACGAGAATATTTACCTAAGTAAGCAAGCTCATTAGTAGCATGAAATCCAGAAAGAACAGAACCTGAAATAACTCTACAACCTTCAGCTTTATTATATTCGCCTTCTAAAATATCGTCTAAGGATGCACCCAAAACTGTTTTAACTAATCGAGGCTTAATAGCATGTGGCCCAGCTATGGATACAACTCTATTAATATCAATAAAACCTGTTAAAAACAGTTTACCAATCGCAATAACATCCTGATAGCCAATTGACCAAACAGTTTTAGAAGCAGAGGGAGCATCTAGAAAGTGCATATGTGTTCCTGCTAATCCAGCTGGATGAGGTCCTGCGAATTCATATGTATGATGATCGTTGACTTTGATCTGACTATCATTTTTTGTGCAAATAAATACATTACCTTTTGTTAACAAAGATATTTTTTTAACACCTTCATTAAAAGCTTTTAAATCTTGATTAATTATAAGTTCTGCATCTGGGCATAAAGGTTCAGTATCCATTGCAGTAATAAAAATAGATGAAGGCACACTATCGCCTGATGGGACCTTAGAGTAAGGCCTTGTTAAAAAAGAAGTCCATAAACCACTATCAAATAAACATTTTTTTACGAATTGTTCCTGAGATTTTTCATTAGAATGAGATTTAGTTATATCAATGCCTTTATCAGTTATACTTTCAACATCAATCACAACACTTAGAAGAACCCTTTTATCTCCCCTATTTATAACTTTTACCATACCTTTACATGGTGAAACATATGAAATTTCTGGGGAGTCTTTATGACAAAAAAGAGGAGTACCTCTTTTTACTTTGTCACCCACACTAACAAGCATTTTAGGTTTTAAGCCTTTATAATCAGACCCTAGTACCGCGACAGTTTTTGGATTTTTCTCACCATGAATAACTTGATCTGGAATTCCTAAAACAGGAATGTTTAAACCTTTCTTTAAATTAAAAATATTCATTTAAAATAAAATTTATCCTTTGGAATTAAAAATTTTAATAGTTATTATGATTTAAATATATATTGGAAATATATATAATATATTTAAAAAAAAACAAGTGTATATGTGCATTTTTTTATGTTTTTTCAAAAATATTCAAATGATGAATGTAAAGAATATTTTATATAAAAAATATAAGATTTTATTGTTATCATTAAAAAAATATATAAAAGTTTGATAAATTAAATTTTATTGTGAAATTAAAATGAAATACTTTAATTATTTTTACTTTTTAACAATTTCTATATTTTTGTTTTCTTGTTCAAATGAGCAAACTCAAAACGTTGAACTTAAAGGAAATGCAATGGGAACATTTTATTTCATTAAGTTGATTGATGTGCCTAAAAAAATAAAAGAAGAGAAATTGACACTAGAAATAAATAAAACTTTGCTTGAAATTAATAAGATTGTATCAAATTGGGATAACTTATCAGAAATAAGTGTTTTAAATAGTAATAAAACATTATTACCTATAAAAATTTCAAATAATTTATTAGACGTCTTTAAAACAGCAAACTTTATTCATATTAAGAGCAACGGATATTTTGATATTACACTTGATCCTATAATAGATCTATGGGGATTTGGTTACAAAAAAGATAAAATGAAAAAAAAACCTCCTCTTAAAGAAGATGTTTTAGAAACATTATTATTAGTTAACCAAAAAAAATATTTAGAAATTAATCAATCTAACAATGAGTTAGTAAAAAAAAATAAAGATGTTTCATTTAATTTGTCTGCAATTGGTAAAGGGTACGGAATTGATTTAATTGGTAAAAAATTAAGAAATTTAAAAATAAATAATTTTCTTATCAATATAGGCGGCGATATACTTACAAATGGTTACAATAGTAAGAAACAAGATTGGGTTATTGGAATAGAAAACCCTAATTTACAACAACAGTATATTAAAGAAATTGTAAATGTTACCAATAAGGGAGTGGCCACTTCTGGAGATTACAAAAATTTTTTTGATAATGATGGTAAAAAGTATTCACATATAATAAATCCTAAATCAGGTATGCCAATCAATCATTCAACAAAATCTGTAACAGTTATAGAAGAAAGTGCAATGCTTGCAGATGGTTGGGCAACTGCATTTTTAGCCATGGGTAGTACTCAAGGTTTAAAAATTGCTGAAAAAGAAAAAATAGCTGTAATATTTATCGACAAATCTGAAAAAAAATTAATTAAAGTAACAAGCAATGAATTCAAAAAGTTAAAATAAAAATTGATAGTATATTAATTATAAAGTATCTATTTAATATGGAAACTTTCTTTGTAACATTCTTATTACTTCTCGTAATAATAGCAATCATGTCACTTGGTGTTATGCTAATGGGAAAAAATATTAAAGGAAGCTGTGGAGGATTGAACGCAATTTCAGGTTCAGATAAGTGCTCTATTTGTAACAAAGATATTGACCCTAATAATCCTTTAGTTAATCAACTTAAGTGCAAAAATTTACAAACATAACTTAAGATGAAATTAATTTTTCATTGGCACTAAAACTATAATAAAAAAAGATATTGAAGATAACAAGCCAAAAACCCAAGACTTAAACAACCAAGAATTAGATACAACAGTATTTTTCATTTTCCAGTTTTCTCTAAACGCTTTTCCAAAAAAAACCATTAAAACAAGCAAAAACACACCCTCAAGGGAAGTGTATGAAATGTTAGAAAGCAACTTAAAAACCTCAAATTGTATATTCTATAGCTATTTTTGTTTATATTCAAACAAATATATTCCAACAAAAATTAAAGCAAGTGATATTAAATGATAAATTTTAAATACCTCACCTAAAAATACAACTGCTAACAAAGAACTAAATACTGGAACAAGATTGGTATATAAACCTGATCTAGCAGGACCTATTTTTTCTACACCTTTCATAAAGAAAATTTGGGCTAAAAATGAAGGAAAAATTATAATTACAGCTAAAATTATAATTCCTTTGTTACTAGGAGGAATAATATTACCAGATAAGGTTTCGTATAAAAGCCCTGGGATAGACCCTAAAAAAGCTACATAAGAAAAAAAAGTTAGTAATGTTAATGCCCCTATTTTTGGCTTTTTCCTCAACCCAACTGCGTATACTGCATATAATGTACATGCTAAAATCATAATAACATCACCCTTATTTAGCTTAAAACTTAGTAAGCTTTTAAAATCTCCTGCGCTTACAACTAATAAGACTGCAATAAAAGTGATTAGGACTCCGCAAAGATGTATTAATTTTATTTCTTCTTTCAACCATATTCTTGCAATAATTATTATAAAGGCTGGCATTGTACCTTGAACAATACCTAAGTTAATGGCAATGGTGTCATGGGCCGCAATATAATACGATGAATTAAAACCAGTAAACCCAAATAAACCCATTATTATTAACCATTTAAGTTTTTTTCTTAAAGTAATCCATGAATTTATTAATTCTTTTCTGCAAATAACAGTCAAAATGAGAGAAACAAAAAACCATCGAACACTTACAATTAACAAAGGTGAAACTTCACCAACAGCAGCTCTTCCTGCTATTGTATTAAAAGCCCAAAATAATGAAGTAAAGGTTAATAAAAAATGCGCATTATAAAAAATTTTCATTGAAAAAGTGTAGCCATAATGATTATTATAAATATTGTGTTGGATACATTAAACTGGTATCAAACTAAAGTAATCTTTTTTTAATATTAAATCCACCTACCTAGGAGTAAAAATGTCAGAAACACAATACCTTGCTGCAAAAACAATTGATGAAGCTGTAACTGCACACTCAAAAGCTAATGGCTCTGCTAGATTTCTGGCTGGAGGAACAGATTTGTTAGTTCAGATAAAAAGCGGTATTAAAAAACCTAAATTGGTTATTGATATAAAAAAAATTGTTGAACTTAATACTATTAAAGAAGTGAGTGACAATGAATTTGTAGTTGGCGCTTCTGTATCAGGTGCTAATTTAAATCGAAATAATAAATTCACTAAACTTTGGCCTGGCGTGATTGAGGCTTTTAGACTGATTGGCTCTGAACAAATTCAAGGAAGAGCTTCATTAGGCGGAAATCTCTGCAACGGATCACCTGCTGGTGACAGCGTTCCTGCTCTAATTGCTGCAGGTTGTATAGCCATAATAGCTGGACCAGATGGAAAAAAAGAAATACCTATTGAAAACTTCCATAAAGGGCCTGGTAAAACTGTATTAGAAAATGGTGAAATGCTTGTAAGCCTTAAATTTCCTAAACGTGAAATAAATTCCTCTGATGCTTACTTGAGGATGACGCCAAGAACTGAAATGGACATAGCGGTTGTTGGTTGTGGAGTAAATATTACATTGGAAAATAATGTTTGTACAGCTGCGAGAGTTTCACTTGGAGCAGTTGCCCCAACTCCACTTCTCATCAAAGACGCATCAGACATAATGATAGGAACAGATCTAAACTCAGATATACTTGATAAAGTTGCTAATCTTTGTATTAAAGCTTGCAATCCTATTAACGACAAAAGAGGTACCATAGATTACCGCACTAAAGTTGCAGGTGTTTTACTAAAAAGATCAGTGTTAATTGCTATAGATAGAATTAAAGGAAATTAAAAAATGTCTAAAATTCAAGTTTCTACAAATATAAATAATGAGTCAGTTGAGTATTTATGTGAACCACATGATACAATGTTAAATGTTCTACGAAACCAATTAGATCTAACAGGTTCTAAAGAAAGTTGTGGCTCCGGTGACTGTGGGTCGTGCAGTATCATCTTAGATGGAGAGCTTGTATGCTCATGCTTAATGCTTGCCGCGGAAGCCGAAGGCAGTAAATTAGAAACAATTGAAGGAATGTCTGAAGGTGGAAAACTTCATGCTCTACAGCAAAAGTTTTTAGAAAAAGCTGCTCTTCAATGCGGAATATGTACTCCAGGTTTTTTAATGGCTTCTAAGGCATTACTTGACCACAATCCAACACCTACTGAGACAGAAGTTAGATTTTGGTTGGCCGGCAACTTATGTAGATGCACAGGTTATGATAAAATTGTAAAAGCTGTACTTGAAGTAGCCGATGATATGAAGGAGAGCGCATAATGAACGAAATTAGTAATAAGTGGATTGGTAAAAACACAGTAAGACCAGATGGTGCAGAAAAAGTCACAGGACGTGCTCAATATTCATCTGACACTACTATGCCTGGAATGATATGGGGACATGTATTAAGAAGCCCTCACCCTCATGCAAAAATAATATCTATTAATACAAAAAAGGCTGAAGCTCTAGCAGGAGTCAAGTCAGTTATTACTTCTAAAGATATAGTAGACTTTCCATTAGACACACCCGTAATCCTTGGTATCCAAGATATGCGCTGGATGTGTAGAAATGTCATGGCAAGAGACAAAGTATTATTTCATGGTCACCCTCTAGCGGCTGTTGCAGCAACAACTGAAGCAATAGCTGAAAAAGCATGTGATTTAATTGAAGTCGAGTATGAAATTTTGCCTTGGGCCATAGATATTGAAGATGCCATCAAGGATGATGCTCCTATTCTTCATGATCACATCCAGTTTAATGGGAAACCATCAAATATCGCCGGAACTTTGGAACATAAAAAAGGTGACATAGAAGAAGGGTTTGCAAAAGCAGACGTAATTATTGAAAAAGATTTTAAAACAGAAGCTGTTCATCAAGGTTACCTTGAGACACATTCATGTCTTGTAAGCGTTGCAGCTGATGGAAGAGCTACTATTTGGAGTTCAAGCCAAGGACAATTTATGGTTAGAGCTATGACGTCATTCTTAACAGGTATTCCGCAAAGTAATATTAGAGCTATTCCTGCTGAAATTGGAGGAGGATTTGGTGGTAAAACAATAGTATATCTGGAACCACTTGCAACGGTACTATCTCAAAAAACCGGTCGCCCTGTAAAGATTGTAATGAACAGAGAAGATACTATGAGAGCATCTGGGCCTACTTCGGGGTCAAAAAGCACAATTAAAATCGGCGCTACAAATGATGGAAAAATAGTAGCTGCTCAGGGTATTTATTATTTACAAGCCGGTGCTTTTCCTGGCTCTCCTATAAGAGGCGCTGCTGGTTGCTCTTTAGCTCCATACGACATTCCAAATGCCCATACATTTGGCTATGATGTTGTTTCAAATAGAAGTAAAGTAGCGGCTTACAGGGCTCCTGGAGCCCCTATTGGCGCTTATGGTGTTGAGTGTGTGCTAGATGAGATAGCAGAAGCATTAAAAATGTGCCCTCTTGAATTAAGAAAAATTAACGCTGCAAAAGAAGGCACAAAAGCTGTTCATGGACCTGTATTTCCTAAAATGGGTTATATAGAGACATTGGATGCTGCTATTAATCATCCACACTATAAAGCACCCCTAGGAAAGCATCAGGGTAGAGGTGTTGCGAGTGGTTTTTGGTTTAATGCAGGCGGTGAGTCAAGTGCACAACTTAATATAACTGAAGATGGAAATGTTGTTGTTACTACTGGTCATCCAGATATTGGTGGATCAAGAGCTTCAATTGCTAATATTACAGCAGAACTACTTGGCATACATCATGACAGAGTTTCAGTTCTTATTGGAGACACCGCTACCATTGGATACAGCAATTTAACAGGAGGCAGTAGAGTTTTATTTGCTTCTGCTATGGTAGTTACCGAATCTGCTCAGATAGTAATTAATCAATTAAAACAAAGAGCAGCTAAAATTTGGGGTATTGACGAAGATGCTATTGAATGGGAAAATGGTGAAGCTCGTCCTGCAGGTGATAACGCAGGTAAATTTGCTCCTCTAACATTAGCAGAAATAGCTGACAAAGCAACTGCAACTGGAGGTCCCATAGGAGCTGGCTACCAAGTTAATACTGAGGGCGCTGAGGGTGGCTTTGCTACACATATTTGTGATGTAGAAGTGGATATGGATTTAGGTATAGTTAGAGTTAAAAGATACACATCAATTCAAGATGTAGGCAAAGCTATTCATCCTGACTATGTTGAAGGTCAACTTCAAGGTGGTTGCGCTCAAGGAATTGGTTGGGCTTTAAGTGAAGAGTATATTTATAATAAAGACGGACATTTAGATAATACAGGTTTTCTAGATTACAGAATGCCAGTGTGCTCTGATTTACCAATGTTAGATACCGTTATTATTGAAGTGCCTAACCCTAAACATCCTCAAGGTGTTCGTGGTGTTGGTGAAGTGCCATTAGTACCTCCCTTAGCCGCTATATCTAATGCTGTTTATCAAGCTATAGGTAAAAGGTCTTATAGCTTACCTATGTCACCGCCAAAAGTATTGAAAATTATTGAAGGAAATTAAAGTGATTTATAATTTTATTATCTAATTTAATGTTAAAAGATAATAAAATTATAATTTTAGCTTATATATCAGCTCTCCTTGGAGTTTGTGGTCACGCTAGCTCTGAATTTTTTGTAAAATTATCTGGTATTTCTGGGGTTGAGGTATCTGTATGGAGATTTGGTTTAGGTGGACTTGCGCTTTTATTTTTATGTATATTTATACCTAATTCAAGGAACTTGATAGAACCTCTCAGAAAAAGTCCCTTCCCTATTATTTTACTTTCAATTTTTGGTATGGCATTTGGCCAATTTTTATTCCATTGGGCATTAGACTTTGCAACTGTTGTTCAAGTAGCAACAATGGTTACAATAATGCCAATTGGCGTTGTTTTTGTGGCTAGAATTGTTGAAAAAACCAGAATAACAACTCCAAAAATTATAAGTGGTATTGGAGCTTTTTTAGGATGTGTTTTTTTATTAACCGATGGATATTTAGAGCAATTAAGCGGTAATAAAAACAACTTAATTGGAATATATTTATCAATAGGATGTGCACTAATTGGTTCAATCTATCTTGTATTAGTTAAACCTTATGTCAATGAATATGGTCCTGTAAGAATGACAACATATACATTTGTTCTTGGCTTTTTTGCACTTTATCCTTCAATTGGATTGATTTGGGGTATTTGGGTTAACCCACTAGATTTGTTTGACAGATCAAGCCTTGAATACTTGTCAATTATAACTCTTGGTGTTTGGAATACTTGTATAGCTTTCATATTATGGTTATGGGGACTGTCTAAGATACCTGATGTAACTCGAGGTAATTATCTTTTTTTCTTAAAACCAGTAATTGCATTATGCTTAGCTTTTTTTATATTAGATGACAAGATAACTATTAATCAGTTAATCGCTATCTTTGTAATTACTAGCTTTGTTATTGTAGAAATTTTTTACACTCCAATTTCTAGAATAATAAAAATACATGTCAAATGAAGTAAAAAATAAGGATTTAATGAATTGATTAATATTGGGCTTATTGGACTTGGGTCAATGGGATATAATTTAGCAAAAAACATTACCTCAAAAGGTTTTAAAATTTATGCTTATGAAAAAAATTTAAACATAATTGAGAAAATCAAACATGATAGAATTCAAAACTTATCTTTAGTTAAATCTTTGAAGCAACTTACATATGAAGTACCTAGTCCCAGAATAATTATGCTAAGTTTACCAGCTGATAAAATTGATGAATGCATAGATCAAATAATTGAATTCATGAAACCGGAAGATATTTTAGCTGATCTAGGTAACTCACTATATTTAAAGTCTATTGAAAGACATAATAGATTACTTGATAAAAATATAAGTTTTTTAGGAATTGGTGTTTCAGGGGGGCCTAGAGGAGCCAGAAATGGGCCTGCTATTATGGCAGGAGGAACAGAAAATGCGTGGATAAAAACTAGTCATATTTTTAATGCAATTTCAGCCAAAAATGGTGAGGAAAATGCGTGCTGTTATTTTGGGTCTGCAGGTTCTGGTCATTTTGTTAAATTAATACATAATGGTATTGAGTATGCATTAATGGAAGTTCTATCTGAAATAAGCTTTATTCTAAATAAAGGCTTTAATATAAGTTATGATGAGCAGACAAAAAAACTTAAAGAAGTTTTAAAAACATCAAGCTCATCCTTTCTTTTAGAAATAACCTCTAAAGTGCTAAATGCAAAGAACGAAGATAATAAATATTTTATAGATGATGTAGATAATCATATTGGACAAAATGGAACTGGTGTTTGGACAATTAATGCAGCTTTAGAACTAGGCGTAAGTGTTCCATCTATATACGCAGCCTTGTCTGCAAGGTCCAGCTCTCAATTTTTTAATTATGCTACAGAAAATAATTTATCAGATGAAGACCTTAAACATAGTTCAAAAGTAAATGATGTTAAATTAGATGAAATTATTTTCTTTAATTTTGCTTGCTCACTATTCCAAGGATTAGAAATTATAAAAGCATCTAATAAATTTGATTTTTTTAATTTTGATTTACAAGACGTATTTAAGGCTTGGAGTGCAGGTTGTATTTTACAAGGCGAATACCTTAAACTTATCTCACATAAATTTAATATTAATAAAAATTTAGATTATAAATTTTTATATAAATTAATTAATCAAAAATGCCCCAACATAGATCACATTAGAGATTTTTGTTCTTTAGCAATTAAAAAAGGAATACCCTCGCCTGTATTATCCTCTAACTTAGCATATTATGACTTAGTTTTTTCTAATCACAAAATCGGCGAAACAATTCAATTACAAAGAAGTTATTTTGGTCTACATCCTTTAAAGCGCAAGAATAGTAGTGAAATTGTTAAACCATATTGGACTGAATTATGAAAAGAAAATATTTTACTTTTTTGATAATGGGTGTTGCTGGTTCAGGAAAGACTACAGTTGCAGAAAAATTATCAAAAAAATTAGATGCTTATTTTATTGAGGCTGACAATTTTCATAGTAAAGAAAATATCGCTAAAATGAGTACTGGCAAACCCTTAAACGACGCAGACCGGCATGACTGGCTTAAAAAAATTAAAGAAGAAATTTCTAAAAGAAAAAATTTACAGAATCTTGTTGTAGCATGCTCAGCTTTAAAAGAAAAATACAGGCTGATGCTGGGTGTCAAAAATTATCATTTAATTTATTTAAAAATTGATAAAGATACAGCTAAATTTAGAATTAATAATAGAAAAGATCATTTTATGCCAGACAGCCTTATTGATAGTCAGTTTTCAATTTTAGAAGAACCAGAAAACTGTATTATTTTTAAAAAGAATTTAAACCCAGATCAAATAGTAAATCAAATAATTAAAAAACAAGAATTTTTTTATTGAATTTAAATATGATAAATAAAAATTATATTAATTACAGTGATTTACCTGAAAATATTGAATTCAAGGATGAATTCAAAGATATTTTTCATAAAATGGAATACTCTAAAGAAAATATGTTTATTACTGGTAAAGCTGGTTCTGGTAAAACCACTCTTTTGGAATATTTTCGAATTAACTCTTCAAAAAATTTTGTAATTTTAGCTTCAACTGGTATTTCTGCAATTAAAGCTAAAGGTAAAACCATCCATTCATTCTTCTTATTTCCACCAAGAATATTGATAAATGAAAAGATACAAAAATTAAGAGGAAAAGTAATTAATAATGTTGAAACAATACTTATAGATGAATGCTCAATGATCAGGTCTGATGTTCTTGACGGCATAGATCAATCCTTAAGATTTAATAGAAATAATGAACAGCCATTTGGTGGAGTTCAAATCATTCTATTGGGAGATATTCATCAACTGCCTCCAGTAGTAAGAGAAAATGAGCAAGAAATTTTTGATAATTTTTACCCTTTTGGCCATTACTTTTTTCATTCTAATTGTTACCAAATCAGTAATATTAAAAAATATGAGTTAAAAAAGGTTTTTAGACAAAAAGATATACAGTTTTTAGATGTTTTAAATAAGATACGAATAGGTAATGTAAATGAACATGATCTTTCAATACTTAATAATAGAGTAATTAACAATAATTCTAATATTCCTTTAGAAACAATTATTTTATCTCCAACTAATAGAAAAGTTGATGGAATTAACAGACATAATCTTGAAAACATTAATCAAGAAACTTTTTCTTACTCGTCATCTGAAACAGGAGACTTCAAAGAGAAACCCGCAGACGTGACGCTCCAATTAAAAGTTGGCGCTCAAGTCATGTTAATTAAAAATGATACTAAATCACCTAAAAGATGGGTAAATGGTTCCATTGGAGTGGTAACTGAATTAAGCAAAGATAATATCCACTTAAAAATTAAAAATAAAACACATAAAATAATTCAAGATACCTGGGAAAAATTTAATTATCTTATTAAAGACGATAAGGTTGTTCACGAGGTAACAGCCACTTTTACACAGTATCCTATTAAGTTAGCTTGGGCTGTAACTATACATAAAAGTCAAGGGCAAACATTTGAAAACGTAATTCTAGATTTAGATACTGGTTCATTTGCTCATGGCCAGACTTATGTAGCACTTAGCAGAGTAGTTTCTTTAGAAGGGTTATTTTTAACTAGAGAAATAAGAATGTCTGATATAATTTTTAACAAAAATGTACAAGATTATCTTGCTTAATTATTAAAGTTTTTAATACGTTCTCTCCAAGCAATTAACATACCTGATACAGCTATAAAACTTATGCCAATTATATTTAGGTATGTTGGCCAAATATCAAATAATAATTTACCCCAAATTGCAGCAAATATTAAATATGAGTAATCAATTGGTGCTAACCAGCTGCTTTCTGCTGTTTGATATGCTTTTGCTAATAAAATATTGCCTATTACATTTAAAAAAGAGCAGGAAATAGAAAAAAATAAAATAATTAAAGTTAATTTTGGCCAACCAATAAAAACAAAAGGCGCCTGCACTCTTAAGAATTCGCTATGATATAAAAACTCAAAAATAATTATTCCCAAACATGCTGATATAAAAAACATAACACCAACAGCTAAAGTAAGTGATATAACTGTCTCTTTTCTACAATACTTTCTAATTAAAACAATATTACAAGCGAAAAAAAAGCCCGCCATGATTGGGAGTAATTGTAAAATTATAAAATGTTCAGACCACGGTTCTAAGATTAAAAATGCTCCCAAACACCCTAAAATTAAAGCAGAAATTCTCCAGAATTTAATTGTTTCCTTTAAAACTATTACAGCTAAAATAGATACAAATATAGGGTAAGTATAAAGTCCTGCAGCCATTTGCGCCAAACTTAAGCTAGGCGATGCAGAAAAAAAACAGAACATACAAGAAGTCATCATAAATGCTCTAAAATAAACAGGTTTCCAATTTATAGGAAATAATGAGTGCAACCCAATTGTAAGTTTTGCAATCAATAAGAGTAAAACAATGTTACTAATGGATCTTATAAATTGAAACTGCCAAAAACTTGTGTCAGTAGCCATATATTTAATTAGACCATCTTGAAGAGACAATATTATAACCCCAAAAACAATCATGCAAAGAGCTGCAATTGGATTGTCATCTACCTGGGATGTTAAAAAATCAAATTTCAATTTATTTAACCATTAAAAAAAAGATTTTTTATATAATTTGTCCAATTGCTCTGCATAGTTAGCAGAAACTATACGTCTTTTAATTTTTAATGTTGGTGTCAATTCATTATTCTCAATGTTAAAACTTTTATCAGTTAATAAAAATTTTCTTATTTTTTTACTTTGAGATAATTGTTTATTTACCTTATTAACTATAGCTTGAAATATTGAATAATCTTTAACTATGTTTTTAGAAACGTCATTAATTAAATTCTCATTTGGAACTATAATAGCTGTCAAAAATGGTCTATTATGTCCATAAACCATAACTTGCTCAATTTCATCGTAGGCTAACAATAAGTTTTCAATAGGAACTGGTGCTATATTATCTCCTCCTGAACTCACAATCATTTCATTAATTCTGCCAGTGATTTTAATATAATTATCTTTATCTAATTCTCCTAAATCACCAGTGTGTAGCCAACCATTAACAATTACTTTATTAGTACTCTTTTGGTCTTTCCAATAACCTTTCATCACTGAATTACCTTTCACAAGTATTTCTTTTTGCTCTGAAATTTTAACTTCAAGACCTTTAATAACAGGCCCAACAGTATCTATTTTTATTGAATTCATAGGGTTACATGAAATTAAAGGAGAACATTCAGTTTGACCATAACCTTGAAGAATATTAATCCCTAAGGATTGAAAAAACAAACCTACTTGATTGTTAAGAGCAGCTCCTCCTGAAATGAAAGCCTGTAATTGACCTCCAAATTTTTTCTTGATTTTTTTTCTAATTATTAAATCTAATAAATTATTAGTTATTTTTTCAAAAAAAGTAAGTTTAGAGCATTGAAAGTCTTTAGTGCCTAATTCTATAGTTTTAAAAAATAGCTTTTGGGCTAATTTATTTTGGGTTAACAATTGATTGTTAATCTTTTTAAAAAGAACCTCATACAACCTTGGAACAGCTATCATTAATGTTGGCCTTACAGACTGCAAATCATTAACAATTTTATCTCTGTTATCATTAAAGTAAATTTCTGCACCTATATAAACAGGTAATAAAAAACCGGCCGTATGCTCATAAGCATGCGATAGAGGAATAATTGACAAAAAACGATGTTCTTTAATATCAATATCTTTCACCAATTCATACGCACCTAATAAATTTGAAATAGTTGATTTATTAGTCAACATTACAGCTTTTGGGTTACTGCTTGTACCAGAGGTATATATTAAAGAAACGACATCATCTTGATTAATCTTATTCACAAAAGTTTCTAAGAATTTATCATGTAAATTGCTTTTATTACCCATTTCAAGTAATTGATTGTAATTGTAAAGTTGAGGATTTTGTTTCAAATCATCTTTTGAGTTATCATCTATATTAATAACATACTTAATTTTTTTCAATTTTGGTAAAATTTTTAAAATAACTGGAAGCAACGTTGAATTAACAAATACAAATGATGAATCTGAATGTGATAAAAGATAAAATATTTCTTCTTCATTACTTGTTATGTAACCAGGAACAGTTATTGCACCTAAAGACATAATAGATAAATCAACAACGCACCATTTATAACTATTTTCAGCTATTAATGTAATTTTATCACTTTTCTTAACCCCAATTTCATGAAGTCCCAAAGCTATATTTTGAACGAACTCACTACTTTTGTTCCAAGATATTGACTTCCAACTCTTACCATCTTTGAAACCGAAGAGTGTTTTATTTTGATAAATTGAAGTATTTTTAAAAAACAAAGACGGTAATGTATTCATAGGACAACCATAATAATTGTAATGTTTTATTAATCATATTTAATATAGAAAAAGCAATATTTATGTATTAAAACATTTAATTTTATGAATAATATCAGAATTTAATTGATAAGCATAATTAGAAAGGTGATTGAATTATTTTTAGAATAGTTTTTTTTTTAATAATTTCTTTTTTCATTATTACAATGTCATTAAATTTAATATTTAAAGAGAAAATAAGCATGAAAAGCAATTTTAACAAAGATTCTTTAGGCATTGATCTTGATAAATATCTAAAAAATAATGAAAAAAATATTCCTAACATAAAACAAGGCGTTGAAAAAAGAATAATTTGGTCTGGAAAAAAAAATAAAAAAACACCAATTTCTATTATTTATATTCATGGTTTCTCAGCCAGCTCAGAAGAAGCCAGACCTTTACCAGATATGTTGGCTAATGAACTGAAATCAAACATCTTTTACACAAGGTTAACAGGTCATGGAAGGGATAAAGATGCGATGGGCAAGTCTTCTATTAAAGAATGGGTAAAAGATTTGCATGAAGCAATCGAGATTGGAACCAGAATTGGTAATCAAATTATCATCATGTCCACATCAACTGGTGGCACACTAAGTTCTATTGCAGCCATTGAACCTACATTATCAAAAAACATATTAGGCTTTATTTTTGTTTCACCTAACTTTGGAATAAATCATAAATTAGCAAGTTTAATTACATGGCCGTTATCTGAATATTGGTTAAGCTTAATAATTGGTAAAACTACTGAATCAAAAGCAAGAAATGATTTAAACGCAAAGTATTGGACATTAGCCTACCCTACTGATGCTTTAATCCCTATGGCAAAGTTAGTAAAAAAAATAAAAAAACAAGATTTTACTAAAGTAAAAATTCCAGCTTTATTTTATTTTTCATTAGATGATAAAGTAGTTAAAGCGGATGAAACACAAAAATTTATTCAAAAATGGGGTGGTGAAAGTTATACTCATAACGTAACTATGTCAGACGTCGATGATAAATACTCACACGTAGTAATTGGTGATATAATATCTCCAAACCAAACAGAATATGCATTTAACATCATGATTAATTGGATTAAAAATATTAAAAAGTAGAATTAGGCAATGATTACGATGATTTAAGTGGTGATCCCTACGAGATTCGAACTCGTATTGCCGCCGTGAAAGGGCGGTGTCCTAACCGTTAGACGAAGGGACCATATTAGAATGTTATTAACTTTAATTTAAATAAAAATCAAGTATCATCTGCATAAATAATATCGTCCAACATCATTTCTAAAGATTTGCTATTATTCCAAGTATCTATGTTTAATCTTCCTAAAAAACTCAAGTTTATATTCTCGTAATTATCAAAAATTTTATTTAAGGGACTATTAAGAATGTTAAACTTTTTAACTTTTAATTTTGTAGACGATCTGTCAGTAATATAAAATGATACGTGTTCTTTATTAGATCCAAATTTTCTTAAAGATGATATCTTAGAATTAGGAATAATAAATTTTGGCTCTTCCATGTCAGTTCCCCATGGTCCTAAGTCTTCTAACCACTCTGCTAATTCTAAGGTACATGACGAAATAGGAATAACTGATGCAGCAAAATGTTTTACTTTGGGAATTTCCTTATTCATAAGTAAATCTACCTTTTCAATTAGAAAATCACGAAATGTATTAATTTTATCCTGTTTAACCGTAAAACCAGCAGCCATATCATGGCCTCCGCCTGAATGAATAATTTTTAATTTGGAGGCTTCTAAAATTATATCACCTAAAGGGATACCATTAATAGATCTTCCAGAACCTTTACATATCCCGTCTTGATTTATAGAAATCACGCATACAGGTCGATTATATAACTCTTTCATTTTACCAGCTACAATACCAATTATTCCTTCATGAAAATCATTACCACTAACTACTATTGCGTTTGGTTTGATATTATTATTAATATTTATAATTTTTTCAATTTGTCCAATGACTGATTTTTCTAATTCAGCAGTTAATAATCTTCTTTTTTTATTTAAATCATCTAATTTACAAGCAATCTCAAGTGATTTAATTTCATCAGTCTCTTTTAAAAGATAAACACCCAACTCACTATTACCTATCCTTCCCCCAGCGTTTATTCTAGGTCCTAAAGAAAAGCCTAATGCCTGAGTGTTAGGTTGATTATTAACTTTGCTTACATCACATAAAGCTCTGATACCTAGGTTTTCTCTTTTTTTCATCACTGATAAACCTTGTTTTACGAAAGCTCTGTTTAAACCTTTTAATGGAACCACATCACATACAGTTCCTAAAGCAACAAGGTCTAAAAATTTAAATAAATCTGGTTCTTCTTTATTTCTAAAAAAACCTTTCCTTCTTAATTCTCTGTTTAAACCAATCAAAAAAATAAAGCTAACACCTGCAGCACATAAATCTTCAAATCCTTTTTGAGTATCAATTCTTTTAGGATTTATAATTGCATATGCTGGCGGTAGGATAGTATCTGGAATATGATGATCTATAACAATAAGGTCTAAGTTAACCGAACTCATTGCTTTCAAGGGCTCAAAAGAAGAAATTCCACAATCTACAGTTAGAATTAACTCAGCTCCTTTTTCATGCAAACCTTTAAGCGCCCTCTCATTAGGACCATAACCTTCTAAAAATCTATCAGGAATATGAATAAATGTTTTACATCCACAATACTCTAAATAATTTGCAATCAAAGCTGCTGAAGTTGCACCATCAACGTCATAATCACCAAAAATTCCAATTGGTCTAGAGTGAAGCACCTCTTCTGCTAATCTTTTAACGCCCTTTTCTAAATCTTGAAATACAAATGGATCAGGTAATAAGTTCTTTAGTTTAGGAAACAGAAAATCATCAAAATTTTCAAAGTTCATGCCTTTAAATGATAAATGTGGAGAAATATAATTAGGTATTTTGTGTTTTTGATATAAGTAATCAACTAATCTGTGAGTTTCATTATCTAAAGTTAGCAAATACCATTCGGCATCCAAAATAGATGGTTTAGAATTATATAATTTAGTATTATCAAATGTCATAAATTAATTTATTATGAGTATATACTTAAACAAACAGGATCTGAAATTACTCCATCTAACTTATTTATAGATAAAAGCGCCTTATCTAGCATTAATTTACTAGCTTCATGAGTGATTATAACTAATTCAGCAGTTTTATCTTCATGATTAGATTTTTGAATAAAACTTTCAATTGACAATTCGTGATCCCTAAAAATAGAAGTAAGACTTGCAAGCACACCAGATTTATCAATCACATTGAGCCTTAAGTAAAATCTAAATTTTTCAGTATAAGTATTTGTTTTATAATTATTTTTTATTTTGGATGAATTTCTGCCAAAAGACAGTAATTTTGTTCTATTTGCAAAATCAACAATATCAGCTAGTACAGCAGATGCAGTAGGTTCTCCTCCAGCCCCCGCTCCAGTAATCATAACACTACCAGCCAAACTAGATTGAACTTGAACTGCATTAAGTACTCCAGAAACATTAGACAGCCCGTAATTTTTGGGAATTAACCATGGCTCTACTGAACAGAAGAACTCTTCTTTACTACTTTTATTAAATGAGACTTCTGAATTACCTAGCAATTTAATTTTATATCCTAGTTCTGAACAATATTTAATATCATTTAAAGTAATATTTCTAATGCCTTTTATAGATAAATTATTGATATCTGGCATTTTGCCATAAGCAAGACCTGATAATATAATAGTCTTGTGAGCAGCATCAATTCCATCTATATCAAATGAAGGGTCAGCCTCTGCATATCCTTTTTTTTGAGCATCTACAAGCACCTCATCAAAGTCTTTTTCATTTAATTCCATTTCTGATAAAATATAGTTAGCTGTACCATTTAATATTCCAGTTACTTTTGTGATGTCGTTTACGATTAAACCTTCTCTAATCAACTTTAAAATAGGAATACCACCTGCAACAGAAGCTTCGAAAGAGAAAAATAGGTTATTATCTTCAGCTATCTCAGCAAGCTCTTTTCCATACTTGGCGATTAAAGCTTTATTAGCCGTTATAAGTCCTTTTTTATTATTGAGTGCTGAAAAACATAAATCCTTGGCAACACCCTCATCACCACCAATTAATTCAACAATAACATCTATGTCAGGAGAATTGGTCATAGAAACTGGGTCATCAAAAAAAGGTATGTTTTCAGTGTCTATCTTTCTTTTTTTATCTTTAGATTTTGCAGAAATACCATGTAACTCAATTTTAAATTGATCGTTTTGTACTCTGAAACCTTTTATCAGTTGATATGCAACCTCTTCGCCTACATTACCAAGTCCTGCAATTCCAATTTTAATGGGCTTCATCATGTAATCCTATTTTAAATAACTATTTAGAACATTTATATATTAATTAATAAACAAAAAAAGGTGTGCAAAGCACACCTTTTAATAAAAAATAATAACAAAAATTATCTTTTAGAGAATTGAAAGCTTTTCCTTGCCTTTGCTCTTCCGTATTTTTTACGTTCAACCACTCTTGAATCTCTAGTTAACATCCCAGCTACTTTTAAGGGTTTTCTTAAATCGGGCTCAAATAAACTTAAAGCCCTACTCAAGCCATGCCTTACAGCACCAGCCTGTCCTGACAGGCCACCACCTTTAACAGTGGCAATAACATCAAATTGATCTTTTCTTTCTGTTACATCAAATACAAAATTTAATTGCATTTGTAATACAGGTCTAGCAAAATATAGAGGCATATCTTTGCCATTTATTGTTATTTTTCCTGTACCTCTTTTTACCCAAACTCTTGCAGTAGACTCTTTCCTTCTACCAGTTGAATATGATCTGCCTAATTTATCAATTTTAGGTTCACGCTCTATCGAAGAACTTTCTTCAGTTTGGTTTAATTTTGATAAATCACTTAAATTATTAATATCTTTGTTCTCTTCAGTCATTACAAAAACCCTTAACTATTTTTTCTATTCATAGATTTAACATCTAGAACTTTTGGAGATTGAGCTTCATGCGGATGTGAATTACCAGCATATAAATGCAGCTGCCTCATAACTTGCCTGCCAAGTGGCCCCCTTGGAATCATTCTCTCTACAGCCTTTTTAAGAACTCTATCAGGGAACCTACCATCTAGTATTTTATCAGCTTTTCTCTCTTTAATTCCTCCAGGGTAGCCTGTATGCCAGTAATAAGTCTTTTGAGTTCTTTTATTACCTGTTAAAACTACCTTTTCACAGTTGATAACAATTACATTATCTCCACAAGCCATGTGAGGAGTAAAACCAACTTTATGTTTTCCCCTTAACCTATTAGCAATGATAACTGCTAACCGTCCTAAAACTAGTCCATCAGCGTCAACTACAAACCAATCTTTTGTAATGTCTGAGGGCTTGGCTGTATAAGTACCTTTTAAAGCCATTTAATTTCCTTTTGAATTATATTAAAGTATTTTCTATTTTCTACATTTTTAATGTTGTACAGTCAACATATTTAAATTAAATTAAATCATTTATTTTCAATGACTTAATTAAGTGAGTTCTATAGTACCACATTATAATAAACAAATAAAAAACATAATGTTGATTAATTAAAATATTGTAATTCGTTAAAATATAAGATTAATTATCAAATGCAATAATGAGGGAAAAGAAAACTGATGGAAAGCAATGAAAATTTTAAAAATCTTCTTAAAATAATAACTGATGGGAAAAAGTTAAATCACCAACAAAGTAAATTAGCTTTTGAAATAATCATGAGTGGTAAAGCGACAGATTCACAAATTTCATCATTCTTAACGGCAATTAAAATGCAAGATCACAACCCTATTATGATTGCAGCTGGCGCAGAAATCATGCGTGAAAAATGTTTAAAAATAACATCTAAGGATAACACAATTGATGTTGTGGGCACTGGTGGAGATAATTTAGGAACTTTAAATATTTCAACAGCAGTTTCATTTGTTCTAGCAGGAACTAACGTTCCAGTTGCAAAACATGGAAATTATTCTGCAACGTCAAAATCTGGAGCTGCAAATGTTTTAAAATCACTTTCGGTTAATATTGACTGTGACATAAATATGGTTGAGAAGTGCCTGCACGAAATTGGAATATGTTTTTTACTAGCTCCTAAACATCATACAGCTATGAAATATGTTGGGAAAATAAGACAAGAAATAGGTATAAGGACAATTTTTAATCTTCTTGGACCACTGTCTAATCCAGCTTTAGTTAAAAAGCAGCTACTGGGTGTGTACGATAAAACATTAATTATGCCATTTGCTCAGTCTTTACAAAAGTTAGGATCAACAGATGCTTGGATTGTTCATGGCAGTGATGGATTGGACGAAGTAACTATAACTGGGGAAACTTACTGCGCACAATTAAAAGACGGTGAGATAAATGAATTTTTAATACACCCATCTGACATAAATTTACCAACTGCCAGATTAAGTGATATAATAGGAGGAGAACCAGAGGAAAATGCAAAAGAAATTATAACTTTATTAAATGGTAAAAAAAGTGCTTTTAGAGATGTTGTAATACTTAATTCAGCTTCAGCGTTATTAGCGACTGGGAACGCTTCTAATTTAGAAGAAGCGGCAACTAAAGCAATTGAATCTATTGATAATGGTAAAGCTTTAGAAAAACTGAATATGCTAATAAACATGACTAATGATTAAGGCTTAGGATAAATGTTAACAAAATTACAAGAAATTATAAATTATAAAAAAGAAGAGCTTTTATTCAAGAAAGATAAAACAACAGAGCAAGAGCTTGAATTTCAAATAGATAAACAAGAAAAACCTAGAGCATTTATTAAAACTTTAGACAAACCTAATCAATTAAATTTGATAGCTGAAATTAAAAAAGCTTCTCCGAGCAAGGGCTTAATCAGAAATGACTTTAATCCAACAGAGCTGGCTGAAAATTATAAAAATGGAACTGCTTCCTGTTTGTCAGTTTTAACTGATGAAAAATATTTTCAAGGTCACGATAAATATATCAAAATGGTAAAAGATAAAGTTAATTTACCAGTATTGAGAAAAGACTTTATAATTGATCCATGGCAAATCAAAGAGTCTCGGGCGTTAGGTGCTGATTGTATCTTATTAATTATGGCAGCTCTTACTATTGATGAGGCTAAATTATTAGAAAATGAAGCTTATAACTATGATATGGACGTATTAGTTGAAACTCATACTTATGAAGAAATAATAATGGCAAATAAATTAAAAACTAGTTTAGTAGGTATAAATAATAGAAACTTAAAAACCATGGAAGTTGATATAAATAATACTATAAATTTAAAGAAACATATAGATACAGATAAACTCATTGTTGCTGAAAGTGGACTAAAAAATCATCAAGATTTAATTATGTTAAAAGAAAATAGTGTTAATATATTTTTAATTGGTGAGAGTTTAATGAAAAAACCAGACGTTACGTCAGCTACTAAAGAAATTTTAGGAGTAAAAAATTGACTGAAAACAAATTAACTCACTTCAACGATGATGGTGATCCAAGTATGGTTGATATTAACCACAAAGAAAATACTGTCAGAGTTGCTAGGGCTACTGGTAAAATTACTATGAAACCAGAAACTCTTAAGAAAATATTAGATATTAAAATCAAAAAAGGCGAAGTACTTAATATTGCTAAACTAGCAGGAATTATGGCTGCAAAAAAAACAGATCAATTAATACCACTATGTCATACTATACCTCTTTCATATGTAAATATGGATTTACAAACTGATAAAAAAAAATCATGCATAAAGGTAATAGCAGAGGCATCCTTAATTGGTAAAACTGGAGTTGAAATGGAAGCATTTACCGCAGTGTCAATTGCACTATTAACTATCTATGACATGTGTAAAGCAGTTGATAGAGGAATGATAATATCAGACATAAAACTTACTCACAAATCTGGAGGAAAATCAGGAGAATTCAATGCCTGCATCTAAATTAATATCTTTAGATGTAGCCATTAGAAATATTAAATCTAATTTTAAAAAAATTAGCAATGAAGACGTGTTTCTTCAAAACTCCTTAGGTAGATGTCTAGCTGAACCCATTTATAGTAAAATTGATAATCCAAAATATGATGTTTCTTCTATGGACGGCTATGCTATAAATTTCAAAGATTTTACTGAATTAAACTCTAAAAACAACTCTAAAAAAGCTATAAATTTTAAGGTTATTGGTGAATCTTCTGCAGGTAATCCATTCGAAAAAAAAATTAAAAATTTTGAAGCAGTTAGAATTTTTACTGGAGCAAAAGTACCACGAGGATGTGATGTTGTTATCATTCAGGAAAATGTTCATACTTCAAGCGATCAAAAATATATTTCAACACAATCAAACGTAATAAAATATCAAAATATTAGAAAAAAAGGTTTAGATTTCAAAAAAGGTGAATGTATTTTTAAAATTGGGTCATTAATTAAGTCTAGACATATAGGCTCTATTGCGATGACCGGACAAACGTGGGTAACTGTATCAAGAAAACCAGTTGTTTCAATACTATCTACTGGTAATGAAATTTTAAGAGTAGGAGAACAACTAACAAAAGATCAAATACCAAGTGGAAACAACTTAATGCTAGCTGCAATGGTTACTCAGTTTGGAGGAATACCAAGAATTTTACCTATTGCAGATGACAATGAAGATAGTATTTATAATATTTTAAATAAGGCTCTTGATAGTGACTTAATAGTAACCACTGGTGGAGTTTCTGTTGGTAAATATGATCTTATTCAAAAGGCTTTACAAAATTTTGAAGGTAAAAGTCAAAATGAATTTTGGAAAGTTGCAATGAGACCTGGAAAACCTCTGTTATTTTCTATAATTGATAATACTCCTCTTATTGGGCTGCCAGGAAACCCTGTATCAAGTGGTGTATGTTCTTTGATTTTCGTAAATGTAGCAATTAGGTCAATGTTGGGTATTACAGAAAAATACCCAATATTTGAAAAAATTACTTTAGATGGCACCCTGCCTGTTAATGATGAAAGAATGGATTTTGTTAGAGCTAAGATTAATATTGAAGATGGAAATCTTTTAGCTACGCCCATAAATAAACAGGATAGTTCAATGATTACACAGTTTTCATATTCTGATTGTTTAATTGTAAGAGATCCTTTTGAAGGCGTTAAAAATAAAGGTGAAATAGTAAAGATATTAAGATTTCCTAACAATATTTAAAAAAAACACTTGATGATTTGAACCTTATATGATAGAACAAAATAAGAACATAGAGGTTTTAATGCTTACTCTGAAACAAAATCAATTATTAAATTTCATTATTCTACGTATTGAAAAATATGGTGTATCTCCATCATATGAAGAAATGTGTGAGGAATTAGAGTTAAAGTCTAAATCTGGTATCAATAGAATTGTAAAATCTTTAGAAGAAAGAGGTTACATTGAACGTTTAGAAAATAAAGCAAGAGCAATAGCACCTAAGAAACATCCTAACGGACAGACTTATAACAGTGACGTAATTAATTTCAAAGATAAGTTTATTAATAAACACTCACATTCCTTAATTAAAAACCTTAAACCTCAAAAGGATCAAATTCCACTTCTTGGCAAAATTGCTGCAGGAACTCCGATTGAGGCAATATCTAATTATGGTGAATATTTAGATGTCCCCTCCTCATTTTTAACTTCTGAAGATTGTTATGCGCTTTATGTAGAAGGTGATTCAATGATTGATGAAGGTATTTTTGACGGAGATACAGTAATAATTGATAAAAAAACTAATATTAATAACGGTGATATAATTGTAGCTTTAATTGACAATGAAGAGGCTACATTAAAAAAATTTAGAAAAAAAGGTGATAGTATAGCTCTTGAACCAGCCAATAAAAATTATAAAACACAAATTTATGGACCTGATAGAATTGTCATACAAGGTAAAATGAGTGGTCTTATAAGAAGTTATAACTAACTTTTAATTATTAGTCTTTAATTTATTTTAATTCTATGCCAATAGTATTTTTTAACTATTTTGTGAGTTTTATTTTGAGCGTTATTACCAGATTTGCCCCTTCACCAACAGGTTTTTTACACATAGGTGGCGCAAGGACAGCTATATTTAATTTCTTGTTTGCAAAAAAACATCAAGGTAAATATTTAGTTAGAATAGAAGATACTGACTCTAAAAGATCTACTAATGAAGCAGTTCAAGCAATTCACGATGGTCTTAAGTGGCTAAATATTTTTCCTTCAGAGAAAATCATTTATCAATCACAAGAAATTAAATCACATGTTAAAATAGCATATAAACTTTTAGAGAAAGGTTTTGCCTATAAATGTTATTTAAGCTCTGAAGAACTTACACTATTAAGGATAAAAAGCCGGGAAAATGGATTTCCTATAAAGTCACCATGGAGAGAAAATACTAACAATAGCAATGATGAAAACTTTGTTATTAGACTGAAAATGCCCTCTAGCGGCACAACTACAATACGTGATTTAGTTCAAGGTGAAGTGTCTGTTAATAATGAAATACTTGATGACATGGTTATACTTAGATCTGACAAAAGCCCAACATACATGCTTTCATCTGTAGTAGATGATTATAATATGGGAATTACTCATGTTATTAGAGGTGATGATCATTTAAATAATGCTTTTAGACAAATTCAAATTATAAAATTTTTGAATTGGCAAGAGCCCTCTTACGCTCATATACCACTTATACATGGAAGCGATGGTTTGAAACTATCAAAAAGACATGGTGCTACTAATATATTTGACTATCATAAAATGGGATACACATCTGAAGCAATGTTCTCCTACTTATTACAGTTAGGTTGGACAGCGCAAAACGAAAATGATTTTGATTTAAAAAAAAATATTAGCGAGTTCTCTATTGAAAAAATTAATAAATCTCCAGCTAGGTTTGATATTCAAAAACTTAATAGTATTAATTCTAAAGTTCTTAGACAAAAAAATCTTAACGAAGTTTTAGATTTAATAACGCAACATTTTTCTCTCGAACTTAAAAACATCCAAAAGAAGAGACTAAAAGCTCTATTACCTGAACTGTTAAAAAGAATTAATACATTCATTGACATTGAGGACGACATAGAATGGATTACTTCTGATGACTTTGTTTGCACTGATATAGATAATCTTTTAATATTGAAAGATAAGATTTTAAATATAAAAGAAATTAGTATTTTATTAAATAAATGCAAATGGACTAAAGATGATATTGATAATTGTCTTAAACAGTATATTATAGATAAGTCTATAAAATTTAAAGATATTGGTCCTGCATTAAGAGTAGCTCTTACTGGTAAAACAAATTCTCCAGATATAGTTACTGTTATATATGAACTAGGTTGTACAATTACTTTAAATCGACTAAATTATACATATTAATTTTATTAAGAAATTTTAAATCATTTATACTTATTAAGGTAATTAACATGTCAAATAATGCAAATTCACAAAAAAACAAAATCGTTTTTGATGGCAAAGAATTAGAATTAAAAACATTATCTGGAACAGTTGGACCCTCTGTATTAGATATAAGGTCTCTTTATAGTGATCTAGGCATATTTACTTATGACCCTGGTTATGGATCAACTGGGTCTTGTGAATCAGCAATCACTTACATAGATGGAGAAGAAGGTGTATTGCTTCACAGAGGTTACCCTATTGACCAGTTAGCAGATAATAGTAGTTTTTTAGAAGTTGCTTATTTACTGCTTGATGGTGAATTACCAAAAAAAGACGAAAAAACAGAATTTGAAAATGCAATTACTCTTCATACTATGGTTCATGAACAACTTATAAATTTTTACAGAGGTTTTAGGCGTGATGCTCATCCTATGGCTATAATGGTAGGTGTTGTAGGTGCTCTTTCGTCTTTTTATCCAGATTCAACTAACATTAATGACCCTTATGAAAGAATGGTCTCTTCTCGTCGCTTAATAGCAAAAATACCTACAATTGCAGCCATGGCCTATAAATATTCACTAGGTCAACCATTTAATTACCCACAAAATGATTTAACATATGCAGAAAATTTTTTACATATGTGCTTTTCTGTACCTGCTGAAAAGTATAAAATAGATCCGATAATATCAAAGGCTATGGATAAAATTTTAATATTGCATGCAGATCATGAGCAGAATGCCTCAACATCAACAGTTAGAATTTCTGGATCCTCTGGAGCCAACCCTTTTGCTTGTATTGCAGCAGGCATAGCCTCTTTATGGGGGCCAGCTCATGGCGGTGCGAATGAAGCAGTTTTAAAAATGTTATCTGAAATAGGAGACGTAAGTAGAATTGGTGAATACGTAAACAAAGCTAAAGATAAAAACGATCCATTTAGACTATTTGGATTTGGCCATAGAGTATATAAAAACTATGACCCAAGAGCTGCTGTGATGAGAGTTTCATGTCATGAGGTTCTTAATTTATTAGGTATAAAAAATGACCCTTTACTAGAAATAGCAATGGAGCTAGAAAAAATAGCACTTAATGATGAATATTTTATTGAGAAAAAACTTTATCCAAATGTTGATTTCTATTCTGGCATCATTCTAAAAGCAATGGGTTTTCCTACTGATATGTTCACGGTACTTTTTGCTGTTGCAAGAACTGTTGGGTGGGTAGCTCAGTGGAATGAAATGATTACAGATCCTGTTCAAAGAATTGGAAGACCTAGACAATTATATACAGGATATCAAAAAAGAGACTTTATAAATTTAGATAAAAGATAGAAATTAATTAAAATTATTAATAATACTCATTATCTGTTCACTAGAATTTTTAGAAAAATTAAATTTTTTTCTACCTTCTTTATATTTCATTCTATCTATAATTTCATTTGATGCTTGTTCAAATAATACTCTTTTAGTTTCTATTTGTTCAATATTTTCAAATAAAATTTGGCTAATATATTTAAATTGACATCTTTCCTGAAATAAAAATGGGACAAGTTGTCTATCAAGCAAGAAGTTTGGGAGTAGTACATTTTTAAAATCAACTAATATTCTACCTATAAATGAACTCAAAAAGTCTGTTTTATAAACTGCTATGGTAGGTATTTTAAATAATACAAGTTCCAAAGTAATTGTACCGCTGCACGCAACAGCAATATCAGCGCATTTTAAAATATCATAATTTTTTTTTAAAATTATAACTTTTACATATGTAGTAAGACCAGAAATTTTTATTTTATCAATAATTTTTTTGTACTGTAATTTAGTTGTTGGAATAAACCATTTAATGTTTTTAATATTATTTTTGTTATTTTTAATTAATAAAATAAATTCATCAATTATATTATTAATTTCTGTATCTCGACTGCCTGGAAATAAAAGGCAATTAATATCCTTTTTTTGAATATTATATTTTTTATGTAGATTTTCTAAATTATTATTTTTTTTATTAATACTTAAGAAGTTTTCAATTACAGGGTTTCCTATATATGCACACTTAACATTATATTTATAAAAAATTTCCTCTTCATTTTTAAACAAACAGAATAATCCATCATGCAAATTTCTCCACTTATTTATTCGAGATTGCCCATATGCCCAAATAGTTGGTGGCACGAAATGTATTAAAGGACATTTAAAATCACTTTTCTTAAATAAAGTTTTAAGTTTTTTTGCTAAAGCTAAAGAAAAACCTTTTGTATCAATTGTTATAATAGCATCTGGTTTTTCTTCAAATATATTCTTAATAATAGTATTTTTATAATGATTTAATTTTTTATAATTATAAATAGTATTCATAAAACCAATTATATTAAAATTATTCATCTCATATAACGATCTCAGACCTTCTTCCTTCATAAGAGATCCACCAATACCAAAAAAACTACTATTTTCCCCTTCTTTCTTTTTTAACCCTCTTATTATAGAGCTACCAATATAATCACCTGATGTTTCTCCTGCTAGAATAAAAAATTTTTTATTAATTTTAAATGTCATAAATTTAATACATCCAGTTAAAGAAATCTTTAGACAACATAAATAACAAAATTCTTCGTGTTAATTAGGTTCATAATTTTTTTTAATTCAAAAATTATAGTACCATTAGATGAAACAACTAGAGAGCTAAAATTATTTTCTATACACTTTCTTACAGTTTCAAAACCAACAACTGGAGGGTCTAAATTAATATTTTGATTGATTTTAGGAATTTTTATTAAGACTGGCCCTGGGTGTGTTATTAACTTATTTTTATTTGATAGAGAACCAGCCCTGTCAATCATACAATCAGTTCCCTCTTGACCTTCTATTGCATAAACTAATTTAGAACTAACTACAGCAGATTGACCAACATCAAATTTAGAAATTGTATTTAATAAATTAATACCAACTTCAGCACTATCTAAAATATATTTTTGAAAAGAAGGAAGTATTTTCTTTTCTGGATAAAATCCTTTAGGCAATGAACAATCTTTTAAAAATGACGATAATGGAAGTATGTGAAAACCATGATTTTTAAAAAAATCTTCAATTAAGTTTAAAGCTAAATTATCTCCCAAAGAATTTATTTTATTAATCAAGGTTTCATCATTCTTACTTAATTTTTGAGTTATTACTTTAGGACGATTTATTTTTCCAACCATTATAATATGAGTTATGTTATTAAATTTTAAAACTTCAATCCAACTGTCAGAATTTAATAACGAGACATTGGCAGATTTATTTTTAAAAGATCTAGAATGAGAATGTTCATTAATACATAGTACAAATGCATCTTTGTTTTCTTTAGCTAATTGTATAGGTAAATTACCACTGCCTGCAATTATACATAATTGCATCAAAATTTATCCAATTTAGGATGGACTAAAGGTCGATTTGAGCTTTTTGATAAAAAGCTAAGAATTTCTTTAATAAGTAAATTTTTGCTATAAGTTTCTTTAACCTCGGCTAATCTTTCATTGAATGTTCCTTCAGGCGCAAACAATAAGCGATAAACATTTCTAAGAGTTTTAGTTTCTTCTTTTGAAAAAGATCTACGTTTTAAGCCTACTAAATTTAAACCACTAAGGTGACCTCTACTACCAACTACTGATGTAAAAGGTATGACATCTCCATCAATTGTTGTTCCGGCTCCAATTATGGCGTGTTTACCAATTCGACAAAATTGGTGAATTGCACTTTGCCCCCCTAAATAGACAAAATCTGAAATTATAACATGTCCGCCAATAACTGCATTATTAACAAAAACAACATTATTGCCTACCACACAATCGTGAGCAACATGACAACCAACCATAAAAAGACCATTATTGCCAATAATGGTTTTCTTTGTACCTACAAGAGTACCAGGGTGAATTGTGACATGTTCTCTAATTATATTATTATCTCCAATAATTAATTCAGTAATTTCTCCTGAAAACTTTAAATGTTGAGGATTTAAACCAATAACGGAAAATGGATAAATTTCATTATCTATTCCTATTTTGGTGTGACCGTTAATAATAACATGTGAATGAATTACAGTATTCTTGCCAATAATTACATTAGGACCAATAATTGAATAAGCGCCTACTGTAACATTTTGTGCAATTTTAGCTTTTGGATCAATAATAGCCGTAGGGTCAATACTATTACTCATTTAGCTTTGTCCTGATCAACTAGCATTGCTGAAAAATCTGAAGTGGCAACTAAAATATTATTAACAAAAGCTTCACCATTAAATTTGTACAAATGTCTTTTATTAGTAAGTATATTAACTTTAAGATACAAAACACACCCAGGAATTACTGGCTTTCTAAATTTTGCTTTTTCAATACCTGTAAAAAAAACAAGGTTATTTTTAGATAGTTCTTTATCTCCATAAGAAACTAAAGATGCTGCAGCTTGTGCCATGGACTCAAGAATTAAAACTCCTGGCATAACAGGATGAGAAGGAAAATGACCTAAAAAGAAGGGTTCATTATATGTTACTGACTTGATACCAGTCACAGATTTACCCAAGTCTATATCGGTAATTTTATCTATTAGTAAAAAAGGATGCCTGTGAGGAATTAAATCTATTATTTCATTATGTCCCAGTTCTATAGGTTTGCCATCATCGTTTTTAAGTATCATCTTTTCAATTCTTTCTTTTTTTTAATAATTGCTTTTGGGCTATTATAAGTCTTTGCCACTCCATTAAATCTTGTGCAGGACTTCCACCAATTTTACTATTTTTAGGAAAATTTTTAAAAATTTTGGCAGCTCCTGCAATTATTGAATTTTCTCCAATAGTGATGTTGTCCTTAATACTTACATCTCCACCCATCATAACATTTTTTTCTAATTTTACAGATCCTGATAAACCCACTTGACCTGCTAGTACACAATAATCTGCTATAACACAATTGTGTCCTATATGAACTTGGTTATCAATCATTACATAATTACCAATTATAGTGTTATCAATTAATCCTCGATCAATAGTACAACATGAACCAATATTTGTTCCATCCCCAATAGTAACTGCTCCAATATGAGGCGTTAAAAATGTATTGTCTGTATCTGGGGTAAATGAAAATCCTAACTTTCCAACAACAGAATTAGGAGCAACATATACATCATCACCTAATATTGAACACTCAATATAAACACCTGAAGAAATATATGATCTTTTACCAATTTTACAATTAAAAGAAATATTTACTCTTGCTCCTATAGAAACATCATTTTCTATTACAACACCTTCTTCGATATTTGAGTAAGCTCCAATTGAGACATTTTCACCAATAAGAGCTGTCTTATGAACAATTGCGGTTGGATGTATTTGGTTATTTAATTTAGTATTATTTTTTGTAAAATAGATCTCAA